>Ga0105047_10000117_pt1 | contig 108326 bp, 111 predicted proteins | sample MAT04_FD_78384 | JGI IMG/M metagenome (GOLD analysis project Ga0105047, IMG submission 78384) | Freshwater microbial communities from Lake Fryxell liftoff mats and glacier meltwater in Antarctica - MAT-04 (megahit assembly) | ecosystem: Environmental > Aquatic > Freshwater > Ice > Liftoff... | reverse complement strand
GTCGTCGGGCGGCGTTCGGGAGTGCCGGTGATGTCCATGAGCGGCACGAGCGATCCACCGGAGGGGCCCGCCTGGCTCATCCAGATCCGTACCCGACTCACGCCGACGTGGATCAGATCACCGAGACCATCCCCGTTCACGTCGCGCACATCGGTCTCGGCGAGCTCGGGCCCGCTCAGCGTCGGGGCAGCGGCGAGCGACACCTCAGCGCCGAAGAGTCCCCGACCGCGACCTGGCCAATAGCGGAGGCTCGCGCTGCGAACGACCACCAGATCCGGAAGGCCGTCGCCATTCATGTCCGAGAACCGGGCGCCCGAGCCCGAGAACGAGACGACCTCGGAGCTCGAGATCCGCGGGAGGAGCTGAGCGGACGTGAACGCGCCCCCACCCTGGTTGAAGGCGACGTAGACATCGCCTGTCGTGGGGTCGATCCGCATCCAGTCCGAGAGCCGGTCGTGGTTCAGATCCGCGAGCCGCACATCGGGATCCTCGAATCCGAACGACGGATTGGGCGCGATGGTGGTGACGGGACCGAAGCCAGCCTCGGTGCCACCGGACCAATAGCGGAAGCCATCAGACGCACCCGTGAGGCGCGCGACCACATCCGCCGATCCATCGCCATCCATGTCTGCCAGCTGCACGTCGGTGCTCGCGAGCCACACGCTCGGACTGCTGGCGAGCACCTCACGCGGGCCCCAGTTGACCCCGTCGAGGTTGGGCACCCAGGACCAGCTCCCTCCGTCCAAGCCGGGATCGGCGATGAGCAGATCGGGGAGGGCATCGCCGTTCACATCCGAGATCTCGGTCACGTCGCCGAGCGCGCGGGCTGGTGCGGAGATCATCGATACGACCGTCGCCGCGCTGGGATCGAACGGCACATACGAGAGGGTGAGCGTCGGTAGATCGGTGGTCAGGTCGCGACCCAGCAGATGAACCGTCGTCAAGCGCGACAGGCCCAACATCATGTCGTAGCCGAGCTCGTACCGGCGAACGACGTCACCGCCGTGCATCACGTCGATGCGCTGAATGCGTCGCGCCAAGCGATCGGCGTAGGTGGGCAGGTACGACGTGATCACGTCTGGCCTGTCCTCACGAACGAACACCACCTCGTTGCGTGTGGAAGGGGAGAAGTCGTTCCAGACGATCCGCTCGAGGTAGGGATGCCCACCAGCGTCGCTCACGTACTCGTACCGGATGACGTTGCCATAGGTGTCTTCTTGCTCGGTAAGGCACCAGCTGAAGACCTCGGACGGCTCGCCTGGGTTCGCGCGGGTGCTGGCGGCGGTGGTGCCAAACCGAAACGCCACGCCGGACCGGTTGCGGAACTCCCAGCTCCCATCGGCGCGTTGGCGACCGCGCGCGAAGGCGCCTTCGATGCGAAAGCGGTACGAGCCATCGCCGAGGCGAACGAGATCCTCCGCGCCGCGCCCGCCCATCCCTCTCAGCACGATCCGATCGTCGTCGTCATAAAAGGGCAAGCCCTCATCCGTCCCGCGCTGGACCATGGGCAGGCCGAGCGACCAGCCGATGCCGAGCTCACCGTTGCCACCGCCCGATGAGTACCGAAGCGCCATGCTCGGGACGAACCCGGCGACCCCCGGCGGGAGCGCGATCGGGACCGAGTAGCTCGAGGTCCCCGTCGCCGCGCTCGGCTCGAAGCTCTCGCCGAGGCCTTCGATCGACCCAGGCCCGTCGGGCAGCGACAAGACCTCGGGGCGTACGCCCGAGCGATCTTGCGCGCCCGCCACCGAGACCCCGAACACCAGCACCGACAGTGCCCAGCACCGCACCCCGATCTTCATGGGCGCTACCGAGCCAGGAGTGCGCGCGGACCACAAGCCCTGTCTGGCGACGGCGGACGTCATTGGGGCCCAGTGGGTGCCGGGCGCTCCTCGGAGCGTGCCCATCTGGAAGTCGAGCGATCAGACCGGGATGATCGCGCGGACCGGATCGACCCGTAGATCAGCCTCGTCGACGGTCACGCCCGCGTCGACCATCAGCGTCCGCAGGATGTGATCCGGCAAGATCACTTCGCCCGCGGGATCGTACTCGCCGGTCTCGAGGTTCACCGGCTGCGGCTCCATGCCGTAGTCGCTCGAGCGACCGACCACGCCACCGCGCACGTTGCCGCCGATCATGAAGCACGAGTTGCCCAGCCAGTGATCCCGGCCGCCGCGATCGTTGCGGATCGGCGTCCGGCTGAACTCGCTGAAGCCCACGATGGTGGTGTGATCCAGCCAGGTGGTGCCATCGGGCGTGAAGCCCTCGGGCGCATACGCCGCGCCCTGAAGCTCGGTGACGAGCCGCGCGATCGAGTCGAAGCCACGCTGCTGACGCGGTCCCTGATCCCGAGTCCACTCGGTGAAGTGGGTATCGAGGCCCGTCGCTGGCGACAGACTCACGCAGCGGCTCACTCCATTGGTGAGCGCTTGATACGCGACGAGTGACTGCGCCTCAGGGGTGGTGTAGTCGGTCCCGGTCACCGCAAACCTATCCTTGAGTACGGCCTCCATCCGCCCGATGTCGAAGAGCCCCGCGAGGTTGCTCTCGAGCATCCCTAGCAGGCGCTCCCGCGATCCGTCCGCCTCGCGGAGCATCGGAGAGTGCCGAGACCTGTCACAGCCCGACTCACTCGAGAGGAACGCCTGCAAAATGTCGTCTTGGGAGGGATCGAGCATGGGTGTCCCAGGCGTGAAGACCCGCACCAGATCCGCCGCGCCACCGACCCGAAGCGCCGAGGCATACGTGGGCTGATCCACGTTGTAGGTCTCGACACCGATCGACAGATGCGGCACCGGATCGAGCACGCCATTGCGGGCGCTTATCCACGTCGCGATGCTGCTGCCCCGCGCCGACAGGCCCGAGGGCGGATGCCCCGTCAAGAAGCGCCGACGACCGACCTCGTGGGTCAGCGTCTCCATGCTCATGCCCCGGATGATCGCCAATCGATCCGCGTGATCCGACAACATCCCGATATGGGGACCAAACGTCATCCCGCCGATGGTGCGCACCTCGTTCGTCGGTGCGCCGACCAGCTGGTCGTAGTCGGGCCCAATGCGGTTGTCCTCGGGCGTGAAGGTCGCCGGATCGCGGGGATCGAGCGAGAGCAGGACGTCCCAGCCGCCGCTGAAGTAGGCGAACACGTAGTGCTGGTGGGAACTCGCGCCGCCGGCCGCCGCTAAACGCGTCAAACCCGAGAAGCCGCCCATCGCGCCCAGCGTGCCGCCGGCCACCAAGAGATCCCGCATGAACTTTCTTCGGTTCGTCATGTTCGGGTCCTCAGTAGGTGTAGAAGTCGGGGTGATCGATGAGGGCCACGCACACCGTGCGCCAAGCGTCTTCGCCGTCGTCGGTCGCGGCGCGCGCGTCGGCGAACAGATCGTGCCAGACCGCGAGATCTGGAGCGCCATTCGCGACCCGACGACCGTGGTAGCGCAGGAGCAGATATCGGAGGTTCTCATCGACCGCGGCGGCATCGGCGGGCAGCTCGGCCGTGGGCTCGGCGTGTACGAAGAAGATCCGATCCGCGGCATCCGCGTCGGCATCCGCATTCACCAGTGAAGTGCAGACCGATCGGGCGGCGTCGTCGACGAACTTCACGAAGAGCGCCGAGACCTCGAGATCCTCGCTGGTCGCCATGAGGTAGTCGGGCACACCGAGGGTGCGCGCGTTCGACTCGAAGAGGGCGGTGGATCCGCTCATCCAGCGGCGCCCCGTCGCGCGCTCGATGCTCCGATCGAGCTGCTCGATGTCCATGCGTCGCCTAGGCCGGGCGGGCTCGAGCCCCAAGTCGATGGGCGTCTCGGGCCCAGGATCGACGGGCACCTCGGTGGTGGGGACGCTCTCATCGCATCCGACGAGCGCCAGCAAGAGACTCACAATCAGAAGGCGCGTGTTCATCGGACCCTCCGGTACGTCTCGCTGGTCACGATCGCGCGTTCCATATCGCCGAAGGCGAAGCTGCCTCCCACGAAGGTGCTCGCCAGATCTCGCGACCACGATGTTTCTTCGGTCTCCAGCGGGCGACCCAAGAGCCAGCTGGCCGTGGTGCGCACCGCACACTCGGTGAAGCGTCCGTCGGCGAGGCCATCGCGCACCAGCGCCGCGGGACCATCCTCGACGTTCACCGCGTGCTCCTCGCGGAGGAACTCGTACGAGCGCAGCATCCCGAGGTAGGGCTCTTCGGACGGCGAGAGCGCGCGCGTCACATAGTTGAGGCGGCAGCTGGTGCTGCAGGTCTCCTCGCCGCGAGCGCACTCGGCGCACTCAGGCGCGAAGATGGGGAACGACGCCGGCTCGAGGAAGCCCGCACCTTGGGTCATCCACCGGCCCCAGTGCGCGGCGGCCGGCTCCAAGATTGCGTGGCAGTAGCGGCAGCCCGCGCGGAGCTGGAGATCCGCTTCACGTGACTCGACCTCACCCGCGACCGGCAGACCACCGGTCGGCGGCTGGAAGGGCTGGCAGAGGAACGCATCGTAGAACCGGTTGGCGCGCGCCCGATTGGTCTGAAAGCGCATGAGGTAGAGCGGGCTGGTGAGCACGCCCGCGTGGTTGGCGGGCAGCTCGATCTCTACCCAGGTATCTGCATCGAGGTAGTCGAGGTCCGGGAGTGTCGCCATATCCACCGCGAGCGGCTCGAGCGGCACCGAGTCGTAGATACCCGCGAGGTTGCGGTAGTAGAAGACGATCGGGCCATTCACGAACGCGCGGCGGTTGGTGAAGATCGTGGTGTAGGGCTCACCTGCCTCGGTCGAGGCTGAGATACGTCGCTCGATGTCTTCTGCGAAGCCATTCACCAGCTGAGTCTGCAGGGCGTCGATGCTGCACCAGCGCATCTGAGGACCGCAGCCGCAGTCGGGATCGGACGAACCTTCACGGAGGTTGCAGGCCCGACCGCCGGGCGAGAGCACCGCAGTCTGCGCATCGAATGCGCACACGTGGATGGTGGTCCCAGGGGCCCAGTAGGGCTCGACCTCGACCCAGCCCTCGATGCGCGCGAGGCGCCCATCGGTCTGTAGCTCGGTGCGGAACGCGACGTTGCCGTCGACATCGAAGGTCGCGCGCACATCGTCGCACGCGACGTTCGCACCCCGAATGGCGAGGCGGGTGGTCTGCGAGGTGCGGTTCCATCGGGCCGCATCACCGGTGTCGGTGGCACCGACCCGTCGCCGGAAGTCCACGAACCGAACGTTGGACACGTTGGGCCAGAGCAGACTGCGATGATGGCGCACCACCCGCCCAGCGTGCTCGGGTGACGTGAGCCACTCATCGATGAGGGTCTGCGGCACGTCCTCCATGCCCTCGATCGCGGCGTACTCCTCCATCGACGGGATGATGCCCCGCAGATCGAGGCTGAGCGCGCGCAGGTACTCGTCGCGGTTCAGGCGCGGGGCTTCGGGCCGACAGGTGGGATCGTCGCCCTGCACCACAGCCGGCAAGAAGAGCGCGAGCAGTGGGGCCAGGACGAGCCAACGTTTCCTCATGACGGACCTCCGAGAGCCATGATGATCCGGGAGCCCCGTCCCGAGCGCAACAGCAACCTTCGTGGACGGAGGCCTACACCGTAGGCAGCCAGAATCCCTCGAAGTGCTTCAGGGCTGAAAGACGTAGGCGCTGCCCTCTTCGAGGACGTCGCCTCCACCCCAGCTCGCGCCCACCGAGAGCCAGCTGCCGCGGGAGCTCAGCGACGCACCGAACTCGGGATACGCGCCAATCGTCTCGCCCACCAGCAGCGCGCGATAGGCGCCGAATCCACCCGCCGCGACCCGCACGACCCGCACACCACCCGCGTTGGGCACGCCGCTCAGGTTCGCGTAGAGGCCGCCCATCGCCACCGCGCGCGGGCTGCTCTCGACGATCGCCACCGACCAGCCTAGGCGCTCGCCGGGCGCTTCACCATCGAGGTACCAAGTGCCCGTGACCGCGACGCTCGCAAACGGGATGGGCGTACTCGCACCCGCCTGGGCGCGGATGCGCTCACCGCTCAGGAGATACACCCGACCGACCTCGCCCAGCGCGCTCGTATAGCGGGGAGCACCGACCACCAGATCGGGGACGCCGCCACCATCGAGATCCACACCACCCGCGACCGCGGTGCCAGCCCACGAGGTCCGATCGTTGGGGACGAGCACGATGCTGCGCGGTGTGCTCGAGGTGCACGCCGCGCCGAACCCAAAGAGGATGTGAACCCCGCCCTCGTCGCTGGAGCCTGTTCGATCGAGCAGGCGCGCGCCGATGGCGACCTCATCGCAGCCATCGCCGTCGAGATCACCCAGGCCCGTCGCGCTGTAGCCGAGCTCGTCGTTGATGACGCTGCCTTCGAGGAACGCGTCGCTGGTGCAGCTCACCGCGCTCAGACCACCGGCCTCACGAGCGCGCCCCAACACCACCGCATAGCCGCCCCGCCGCTCGGCAGCCGCGTCCGTGCTGAGCCAGTTCGCGCCCCCGACGATCAAATCATCGAGTCCATCACCGTTCACGTCGAGATCACCCGCGACCATCTGGATCGTGCGGTCAGCCTGCGGCGCGAAGTACACGAAGCTGGGCTGTCCGCTCAGCGCGCCCGAGGCCACGCCCGAGTACACCAACACGGCGCCGGGGTTGTTGCGCGTTCCGCTGCATGCTGGATCGACCACCCACTGCGCGACATCGAAGCTGGCGGGGAGATCCTCGAAGCGCGCGACGACGGCGACGTCCGCGCGACCGTCTCCGTCGAAGTCGCCCGCCGAGGCAACGACCTCGCCGACCCAGTCCGACTCCGAGTGACCCGCGTTGGTGGCGAACGTGTATCCCGCAAGGCTCGCAGTCGGCGCCGACGCGAACCCGCTCGCCTCACCGGCGTAGACATACGCAGCCCCGTAGTCGATCCCTCGACGCATCCCGCTCGGGTCGGGCTGATGCGGCGCGCCGACGACGAGATCATCGCGACCATCGCCGGTGAGATCGCCGACGATGGCGACGCTCTGTCCCAGGCGTCGCCCCGACGGACGAGCAGGCAACGCTACCGGCGTGAGGCTGGAAGGCAGCGAGAGGTACATCCCGCCGACGTCGAGTCCATCGCCATCGAAGAACGGCGCGAGGATGGCGATGCCGCCCATCCCGATCACCCCGAGGCCATTGCCGAAGCGCTCATCGGCGCCCACGCCCACCACGGTCCGCGCCGGCGTGATGCTGGGCATCGCGCCGCGCACGCCGCTGTGCACGTTCACCACGCCCGGCCGACTGAGCGCGACGTCCATCACGTTGGCGCGCGACTGGCCCACGACCAGATCGTCCGTTCGATCGCCGTCGACATCTCCGATGGCGACGCCGTGCCCGAGGATGGCGGAGCTGCCCATACCTTCGAGCAAGAGATCGGCGTCGGTGGCCGGGGTGATCGCCATCGCGCGATCCGCTAGGGACCCACCCGAGAACACCATCACCGCGCCGAGATCGGTCACCGCAGCGTCCGAACCCATCGCCGGCCGATCGTAGCTGGGCGCGCCCACGGCGAGATCGGTGAGGGCGTCGCCATCGAGATCGCCTACGGCCAAGAACGCCCCGAAGCGCGAGCCGCGGCGCCCGGTCTCCATCGCGGCCCACACCACGTTCGGGACGGGCGAGACCGTGCCTTCGGTACGCCCCATGGCGGGCGCCGCACCGCGAAAGACCGAGATCATTCCATCGTTGCTGGTCGCCGGATCGGGCCTTTGCGAATGCACGAAGAGATCACACCGATCATCGCCGTCCACATCACCGCTCGCGATGGCCGAGCCGAAGCGCATGTCCCGGTGTGAGGTGAAGCCGCCCGCGCCATCGGGGATGCTGCCGAAGAGCACGAGATCGGCACGGCCCAGGATGCGCCCGTCGTAGCTGGAGAACACGTGCACCGCGCCCTGGTTGCTCAGCGCGGGAGCTATCGAGTTGTCTTCGTCGTCCGCTGCGCCGACCGCCAGATCCACGTCGCCATCCCCATCGAAGTCGCAGGCCGTGACGGAGATCCCGAAGCGATCGCCGGCAGAGACGCCGAAGAGCGATAGGTACGGCTCGTCATCGAACATGCGCCCAGTGATCCCCTGGTAGACGAACACCGATCCAGCGTTGCTGCCAACCGCGTCGTCCTGCCAAGCGCCGACGATCAGCTCATCGACCCCGTCCCCATCGAGATCCCCGGTGGCCAGCGCGCTGCCGAATGCGTCGTCGCGTCGAAGCCCCGCGATGATCCGGGCTGGGCGGTTCATGAGCCCACCGCCAGACGCGCCCGGAAAGATGAGTACCGCGCCGGCCCGGTACGCCGCGTGGTTGGATCCGGGTAGCGCGACAGCCGCGTCGTTCCGCCCGTCCTGATCGAAGTCGCCGATCACGATGTTGTTCAGCTCGCTGCGATCCCCCACCCAGGTCGAACTCGCGGTGCGCGACGCCATCGCCGTCGCAGCAATGGTGGTCTCCGCGTCCGTGAAACGATCCCGCACGGTGAGCGTCGCGTCGCCCGCCGCGCTGGCGGTCACAGCGGTCCCGTCCACCAAGAACGCGCTGCCGGATGAGGTGACGTCGATCTCTCCGCTGCCCCCGCGTGCGGTGATGACGTGGCGACTCCCGACCGGGATCCCCAAGCGGGTCGTGGTGACGCTGAAGCCGGCGCCGGCACGCACCAGCACGCTCGACTCGGCGGTGGCGCCCGAGTCGAGATCGGTCGCGCGCACCCGATCGGCTCCTTCCGTAGCACCAGCGACATAGACCCCGGCCGCGCTCAAGCTCGCGCCGCTGGTGTCGCGGGTGAGATCGAAGCGCACCTCGCCGCCGCTGCCGCCGCGCGGTCGAAACGTGACGGTGGTCCCCGGCGCGATCTCGATCATCGCCGGCGCGAGCGTGAGCGCTTCAGTGACCTCGACCCGCACCACGGCGTCGTCCTCGCACCGCTCGTCGCTGATCCGAACCACCTCGTGCCCGGCGATATCCCCCGCGACGAACACCCCGGTGCTGCGGTTCACCCGGCTCCCGGTCGCGCCGTCGGAGTCCAAAGCGAAGCGCGGGCGCCCCGTCCCGCCCGTCACCGAGATCACCGCGACGGAGCGCGGGGCCACGGTGAAATCACGCGTGATCGGGGTGATCATCGCCTCGCAGCGCGGCAGCGGCGCGCCCCCGTCGGTCATGGGTCCGACGACGGATCCGTCGCAGCCGAGTGCCAGCACCAAGAGTCCCGAAGCGAGCGAGCGATGAAGCATCCGCTTGACAGCGTAGGAGGGCTGGCCGCGAAATGGCAACGATGTTCCTGCGCCCCGCCCTGCCCCCGCTCGCCGCACTGATCTTGATGGCCTGCTCGAGCTACTCGCTGGGTGAGCCGCTCTCGCCCACGACCGAGACGCTGGTCGAGGGCGACGTGACCCTGGCGGTGCCTCTGGCAGATGGCTCGCTGCTGATCGATGACGGCACCCAGCTGGCGATCGTGTACGCCGATGCCCGCGAGCCGACCTCGATCGGCGCCACGGGCGAGATCGGAACCCTCCGCGCCTACGTCGCGCTGGGCACGAGCACGTTGATCGCAGGGAGCGCGGGTACCTTCGTGGTCCAGACCACCCCGCGCTCGGGACTTTTTCGTGCGCCGATCGAGGACGTCATCGGAGAAGAAGTGATCCGCGGCCTCGCCAGCTCACCACGCCCGGACGCGCCGAGTGATCTCTGGGTCGCAACCGAGGAGCGCCTCTACCTCTTTCGGGACGAGACCCTTACCGAGGTCCGCGTCGAGGGGATGTCGCTGGCGGACGTGAGCCTGGCACCGCGCGCACCGCTCTCCGTATGGGCCGCGACACCGACGCGACTCTTGCAAGTACATGTCGAGTCGACCTCACGCGCGCTCAGCGCGACGGAGGTCGCCCGACCGACCGGAGCCAGCGCGCTCGCGGTCGACGCCGACAGCACGCTGTGGCTGGTGAGCGACGGAATGCTCTGGTCGTTGCGCTCGGATCTGCACCTGGAGAACTACGAACTCCCGTTCGTGCCCACGGCGCTCTTCGCGGCCCGTGATGCCGGCGACGTCTGGGTCCAGGCCGAGGACGGCAGCTTCTACCACCAGCTCTACCGAGTGTTTCGACTGGTCGACAGCATGCCTCTCTCCGACGTGCACCATGGACCCGAGGGCACCCTGTACGCCCGGGTCGGGGACACGATTCGACGGGTGCGCGCGCGTCACCCGATCACCGTCGAGGGACTGCACAGTGGACCCATCCTGAGTGCGACCCGCATCGAGGTCCTCCTTCCCAACCTCGATCACGTGGTCGAAGTGCGCGCCCACGCTGGCGCCGCGGTGCTCGAGGTCGCGGGCACGCCTCCCTCGTTCACCCTCGAGCCGGGCCCCATCCCCGTCGGCGCGCATCGCCTCACCGTCGAAGCCGACTACGACGACGGCACCCTGACGGCAGTCTTCGAGGCACCGATCGACATCGCCACGGACGCCACCTGGACCAATGACATCGAGCCCATCTTCCAAAACTACTGCGCGGACTGCCACGGCGAGCGAGGCCCCTCACCCACCCGCCTCGATGAGCGCGAGCAGTGGGTCGAGCGCTCCGATCGCCTCATCGAGAACGTGGTGACGGGCCGCATGCCCCTGAGTCGCCCGATGCTGCCGCCATCCGACATCGCGCTCATCCAGGCGTGGGCCTCCGGCGGCTTCGCCGAGTAGTTCAGTCCGCCGACTCGACCTCGCGCTCGCTCTGGGGGGCGCGCGCACGGAGGCCGATAAGGAAGGTCTCGATGCTCTCGCTGCGGCTCGCCGGCGGCTTGATGATCCGAACCTCCTCGAACGTCTCGTGCACGCCCTTGCGCGCCTCGTCGAACTCGGGGCCCTGGAAGATCTTGCCGACAAAGTGGCCGTGCGGCACGATCACCCCGCGCGCGATCGTCAGGGCTCGCATGAACAGATCGTGGCTCCGCGCCTGATCGGTGAAGCGATGTCCCGTGGTGTTCGGGGCCATGTCGCTGAGCACCACCTCGAATGAGCGCGGGCCATGCGCCTCGATCACATCGAGCGTCAGGGCGTCGCCCTGACGAATGCTCGCCCAGGGCGGCAGCACGCCACGAAACTCGGTGAGATCGATCCCCAGCACCTTACCCTGTGCACCCACCCGCTGCGCCGCGTAGCTGGTCCAACTGCCAGGGAACGCGCCGAGGTCGAGCACCCGCATCCCCGGTCGCAACAGACGCACTCGGCGATCAATATCCTCGAGCTTGAAGACGCTACGCGCAGCAAAGCCCTCCTGCTTGGCCTTGCGTCCCCAGTGATCCTGCGGACGTCGACTCATACAGAAGGGCTCCGATGTTTGCGCATCGCGGGCGCGAATGGATCGCCTCGAGAGGCGATCAGTTCTTCTTCTTGCCGCCGTTCTTCTTGATCGCGCCGCGCACCGTGACGATGCCCTCGCGCGCACCCGGAACAGCGCCCTCGATGAGGAGCAGGAACTGCTCATCCATCACGCGGGCGATCTTCAGGTTCTGGATGGTGACCTTCTCGCTGCCGTACTGACCGGGCATCTTGAGGTTCGGCAGCGTGCGGCCGGGCGTCATGTTGGTGCCGATCGAGCCGCCGTGACGCTGGTACTCGTGGCTACCGTGCGAGGCGCTCGCCGCACCACGGAAGTTCCAACGGACCATGACGCCGGTGAAACCGCGACCCTTGGTCTGGCCACAGACGTCGACCTTCTGGCCGGGCTCGAAGATCTCGGAGGGCTTGAGCACCGAGCCCACCTCGAACTTGGCGACCTCGGCAGCCGGCATGCGCATCTCGCGCACGACCTTGGCGGCCTTCACGCCTGCCTTCTTGTAGAAGCCGGCCTCGGGCTTGTTCACGTGCTTGTCGGTGCGCTCGCCGAGCGCGACGATCAGCGCCGAGTACCCATCCTTCTCTTCCGTCCGCTTCCCGATGACGGTGCAGGGACCGACCTCGACCACGGTCACGCGGGTGACGTTGCCGTTCTCTTCGAAGATCTGCGTATTGCCGAGCTTCTTACCGATGATGCCGAGGTGCTGATTCATGAGGAGGTCCTACGAGACAGGGGGTACACGGAAACCCACACGCATGCTGCATAGACGAACATGCGGAGGTGGGAGCGGGCCACCAGCGGCCCTTCTTCGATCGAGCGACGATCAGGAGATAGAAAACGAGAAACCTCCGGCGAAGAACCGTGGTTCCTCAGCCGGAGGCGTCCCTCGAAGGATCAACCTTCGCTGGGCAGGATCTCGATGACCGAGATCGGAGCGTTGTCACCGCGACGCGCGAGCATCTTGGTGATGCGGGTGTACCCGCCGCCCTTCTTGTCCTTCACGCGCGCCAAGTAGCGCGGGGCTATCTCGTGGAAGAGCTTATAGACCAGGTCCACCTCTTCCGAGGTCCCGTCGGCCTGAACCACGGTCCCCTTCTTGGGGAGGAACGAGGCGACCAAGCGCTGGGCATGAACGCGAGACGCGACGATCTTCTCGCGCTCCTCGTCCTTCAGCTTGCCCACGTCGACCGTGAGCGCATCGCCGAGCCGAGTGGCGCGGGTGATGAGGCGCTCCACGATGCGACGCAGCTCCTTGGCCTTCGCATCGGTGGTCTCGACCCGCTCGTGCAGGACTAGATTCGCCGCGAGGTTACGGAACATCGCCCGGCGGTGCGAGGTATTCCGGCCGAACTTTCGACCTGTCTTCTGATGGCGCATGACGCTTTCCGAATCTCAGGCCTGGGCCTGCTGCTGCTTCCAGCGATCGAGCATCGCCGGCCAGTTGTCGATCTTCATCCCGAGGGACAAGCCCATGTCGCTGAGGATCTCTTTGATCTCCTTGAGCGACTTGCGGCCGAAGTTCTTGGTCTTGAGCATCTCGGCTTCGGTCTTCTGAACCAGCTCGCCGATCAAGTGGATGCTTGCGTTCTGAAGGCAGTTCGCCGAACGCACCGAGAGCTCGAGCTCCTCCACCGAGCGGAAGAGATTCTCGTTCAGCGGCTCGTCGTCGCCGAGCTCCGCCGTGGTGCTCTCATCCTCTTCTTCGAAGTTGATGAAGATGGAGAGCTGGTCCTTGAGGATCTTCGCGGCGAACGCCACGGCGTCCTGGGGCTTCACCGAGCCGTTGGTCCACACCTCGAGGCTGAGCTTGTCGTAGTCGGTGATCTGCCCGACGCGCGCGTTGGTCTGGGTGTAGTTCACCTTGCTGACCGGCGAGAAGAGCGCGTCGATGGCAATCGTTCCAATCGACATCCCCGGGGTCTTGTTGCGGTCGGCCGGCACGTAGCCACGGCCCACGTTGATCGTCAGCTCGGCCGAGAAGCGGCCGCCCTTGCTGACGGTGCAGATCACGTGTTTCGGGTTGAGGATCTCGACCTGATCGGAGACCTGGATGTCACCCGCGGTGACCTCACAGGGGCCTTCCTTGTCGATGCGGAGGGTGTGGGTCTTGGGCGAGTGCGCCTTGACCACGACCTCCTTCATGTTGAGCACGATGTCCGTCACGTCCTCGACCACGTCGGGGACGGAGGTGAACTCGTGGAGCGCGCCGTCGATCTTCACGGCGGTGATCGCCGCGCCCTGCAGCGAGCTGAGGAGCACGCGGCGGAGCGAGTTACCGAGGGTGATGCCGAAGCCACGCTCGAGCGGCTCACACACGAACTTGCCGTACGTGTTGGTGGCCTCCTCGACGGGGACCGACTTGGGCTTGATGAGGTCGCGCCAATTGCGCGCTGCGAACGTAGACGACATGCGGGAATCTCCAGAGCGGTAGTATGACCGTCGTGCTGGTTCGCTCGTTTCGAGCGGCATGAGTGCCGTCGAGACGAGACGAACCACGAGAGAACTAGCGAGAGTAGAACTCGACGATGAGCTGCTCTCGGATGGGCAGCGTGATCGCCTCGCGCACCGGCATGGAGCGAACGGTGGCGGTCTTCGTCTCCTTGTCGAGCTCGAGCCACTCCGGGACGCCGCGGCGCTCCACGGCCTCGAGCGCGCCGGCGAGCCGGGTGAAGTCCTTGCTGCGCTCGTGCACGGTGATCACATCGGCCGGCTTCACGAGGAAGGACGGGATCGAGACCACCTTGCCATTGACCTTCACGTGACCGTGACGGACGAGCTGACGACCGTCCGAGCGAGTCGCCGCGAAGCCGATGCGGTACGCGACCGAGTCCAGCCGACGCTCGAGGAGCGAGAGCAGGTTCTCACCGGTGACGCCCTTGACCCGATCGGCCTCCGCGAAGTATCGGCGGAACTGACGCTCGAGCACGTTGTAGATCCGGCGGACCTTCTGCTTCTCACGAAGACGAATTCCGTACTCCGTGACCTTGGTCCGACGCTGCCCGTGCTGGCCGGGCGGGTAAGGACGTCGGTCGAAGGCGCACTTGTCCGTGTAGCAGCGCTCTCCCTTGAGGAAGAGCTTCTCGCCTTCGCGGCGGCAGAGCTTGCAAGCGGGTCCGATGTAACGAGCCATGTTCTACATTCCTGAGCGAGAAATTCCGAAGCGCGGGAGCAACTGGACGAACGACGTCAAACGCGGCGGCGCTTGGGCGGCCGGCATCCGTTGTGGGGAATTGGGGTGACGTCCCGAATCAGGGTGACGCGCATACCGGCGGTCTGAAACGCGCGGAGCGCGGACTCACGACCGGCGCCCGGGCCCTTCACGAAGATCGCCACGGTGCTCATGCCGTGCTCGGCGGCCTTGCGAGCCGCGTCCTCCGCGGCGAGCTGGGCTGCGAAGGGCGTGCTCTTACGCGAGCCCTTGAAACCACGCGCGCCAGCGCTCGACCACGCGATCACGTTTCCCGCGAGATCGGTGATGGAGACGATGGTGTTGTTGAAGGTCGACTGAACGTGCGCGATGCCCGTCCCGATGTTCTTCTTGACCTTCTTCTTGGTGCCCTTGGCACTGGAACCCGACTTGGCCATTTGCTTACTCCGAGGTGATCAGCGTGAAGTGTCCGAGGCGCCGCTCATGCGCGCGCCGCACCGGGACGCGTCGCGCCCTTCCGCGGACCCTTACGGGTCCGAGCGTTCGTGTGAGTGCGCTGCCCATGGACGGGCAGGCCGCGACGATGGCGAAGACCACGGTAGCTTCCGAGGTCCATCAAGCGCTTGATGTTGATCGCGATGTCGCGGCGAAGGTCGCCCTCGACCTTGATCGACGACTCGAGCATCTCGCGGATCTTGCGGACGTCGTTGTCGTCCAGATCGTCGGCGCGCTTGTTCACGGGGATACCCGCGGTCGTGCAGATGTCCTTCGCGATCTTCGGGCCCACCCCGTAGATGTACTGAAGGGCGATGACGATGTGCTTACGACCGGGAAGATCGACGCCTGCGATACGTGCCATGTTCGTTGCTCTCTCTAGCTAACTTGAGATCAGGAGGTCGGGAGGGGATCAGCCCTGGCGCTGCTTGTGACGCGGATCCTCGCAGATCACACGGACGACGCCTTTACGGCGGACGATCTTGCACTTCACGCACATCTTCTTGACGCTGGGCCGGACCTTCATCGCTCTACCTGTGGTGCTTTCGTTTCTCGGTTTCGAGTCCCTCGCCTGAGGAGCTCTCACATTCAGCGCGTCGGTGAAACGTCACATCACCGTTTTCCGACGATGCGCGCCCGACTCTTGTCGGTGAGCGAGGCTTCGATGACCACTCGGTCGCCTCGCAGGAGCTTTGTAATTCCGTGTCGGCTCGTCACCGGCAGGGAGGCAGTGAACTTCCGACCCTCGTCGGTGCGCACCACATACAGACCTCGGGGCATCTCCTCTTCGACTGTTGCTTCGAATCGAAAAGCCTCGAGCGTCGCCATCTCATTCGAACGCCGCAGCAATTCGCTGCGTCACCTCTTCTACCGTGCCCGTGCCGTCGATCTTCGCGACCACACCCTGGCTGTCGTAATGCGCGAGTACTGGGAGCGTGTTTCCCAAGTACTCGTCGTTCCTCTTTCGAACCTTTTTCTCTGTGTCGTCGTCTCGCTGAACGATCTGATCGCTCCCGCAAGTGACGCACAGCCCCGTTGAGGGGGGGGGATTATAGCGGACATGATAGATGTGTCCACACGCCTGGCAGGTTCGCCGTCCCGTGATGCGGTCGACGATGACATCCACTGGTACATTGAGGGCGATCACCCGATCGATTTTTCGCTTCGAGCGACCCAAAAGGGCATCCAGGGCCTCGGCTTGGGCGATGGTCCGGGGGTAGCCATCGAAGATCACGCCCTTGGCCGCGTCCGCCTGGGCGATGCGCTGGGCGAGGAGCTCGATCACCAACTCGTCGGGGACGAGCAAGCCCTGGGTCATGAACGAGTCGAACTTCTTGCCGAGGTCGGACCCGCTGGCGCGCTCGGCGCGCATCATCTCGCCCGTGCTCACTTGGGGCAGAGCGAAGCGTTCCACCAGGAACTTCGCCTGGGTTCCCTTTCCGGCCCCCGCCGGTCCGAAGAGGATGAGGTCCATGCGTCGACCTCAGCCCCTGCGTCCGCGAATGCGCGGGCCGCCCGGGCCAGTGAGCCCTTCGTACTGACGGGTGATCAGGTGCGACTCGATTTGCTGGACGGTGTCGAGCGCGACGCCCACGACGATCATCACCGAGGTACCACCAAAGAAGAACGGGACGTGGAACCAAGCCTGGAGCAGCGTCGGGATCAAGCACACAGCGGCCATGTACAGCGCGCCGCCGACCGTGATCCGAGTGACCACGAAGTCGATGTACTCCGCGGTCGCTTTGCCGGGACGCACCTGCGGGATGAACGCGTTCTGCTTCTTCAGCGAGTCCGCGAGCTCCACCGGCTGAAATGTCACCGCGGTATAGAAGAACGCAAAGAAGATGATGAGCCCGATGTAGACAGCGTTGAACTGCCAGGTGCCCGGCGCGAGTACGTCTTGCAGGGTCTGCGCACCCGGAACGTTGAAGTTCGTGAGGGTCTGCGGGAACATCAACAGCGACGACGCAAAGATCGGCGGGATGACGCCCGCGCCGTTCACCCGCAGCGGGAGGTGCTGGGTCGCCGCGGGCGCCGTCTCCATGCGACGGCCGACCGAGCGACGCGCGTACATGATTGGGATTCGGCGCTGGCCACGCTCGAAGAACACGATGACCGCTACGACGCCGAAGGCGATCGCGACGACCATGAGCAGGTGGACGGGCTGGATCTGCCCGATGGTGATCTGCTGCCAGGTCTGCGTGAGCGCGTCTGGTAGGTCGGCCACGATGCCCGAGAAGATGATCAGCGAGATACCGTTACCGATGCCCCGCTCGGTGATCTGCTCGCCGAGCCACATGATGAACGCGGTGCCCGTGGTCATCGACACGATGGTCATGATCCGGAACGTCCAGCCTGGATCGCGCACGACGTCGCCGAACTGCGAGCTCGCGTTGAGGCTCTCGAGCCAGAGCGCTATGCCGATCGCCTGCACGCAGCTGAGACCGATGGTCCCGTAGCGGGTGTACTGGTTGATCTTGCGCTGCCCGGCTTCGCCCTCCTTGCGGAGCTCCTCCAGCGGTTTCACCACCACGCTCATGAGCTGGATGATGATGCTCGCCGAGACGTAGGGCATGATGCCCAGCGCGAAGATCGAGAGCTGCTCGAGCGCGCCCCCCGAGAACAGATTGAACATCCCGAGGAAGCCGCCCGACTGCTGGACGATCTGACGCATCGCCGTGCGGTTCACGCCGGGCGTGGTCACGAAGATCCCCATCCGATAGACGGCGATCATCCCCAACGTGAAGAGGATGCGCCGACGAAGCTCGGGGATGCGGAAGATGTTGGCGAAGGCGTTCATGGATGAAAGGGAGCGGGATTTCCCAGAGGGGCTGGTCGGGGTCAAGGCGAGAGTCGATCGGCCCGCGGCGGATTGCGACGGGCCGACGAGTACACTCGACTGAGAAGCTCAGGTCTATCCCGAGTCGGCAGCCCCGGTCGGGGCGCAACCGCTCAGGCGGCGCTCTTCTTCTTGTTCTTGTGCCGAACGACGGGCTTGACCGAGCGATCGATCACCTCGCAGGTGCCACCCGCCTTCTCGATCTTTTCCTTCGCCGACGCGCTGAACTTCTCGGCCTTGACGGTGAGCTTCTTCTTGAGCTCGCCCTGACCGAGGATCTTCACACCGTCGACGGGACCCTTCACGAGCCCCCGGGCCCGGAGGACCTTCTCATCAATGGTGGCGCCCGCCTCGAACAGCTCGAGGGAGCTGACATTCACGACCGCAAAGTCGTTGTCCACGTTGCTGTTGAAGCCGACCTTGGGCAGCCGACGATTCAGCGGCATCTGGCCGCCCTCGAAGTGCAGCTTGTGGAAGGCGCCGGGCTGACGAGCCTTCTGGCCCTTCTGACCACGACCTGCGGTCTTGCCCAAGCCCGAGCCGATGCCGCGGCCCTTGCGCTTGTGGTTGCGGACCGCTCCCTCGGGCGCCCGCAGGCGCGAGAGGATCGGGACCTCCGGGAGAACCGGAATCTGATCAGCCATTCTGAACCTCTTCGATGGTCACCAGGTGGATGACCTTCTTGATGGCGCCGCGGAACGCGGGCGTGTTGGCGACGACCACCTCGCGGTTCGGCCCACGCAGCCCGAGGCCGCGCAACGTCGCTCGAATGGTCTCGGGTGTGCCAATGGCACTCCGAATCTGCTTCAGCTTCAACTTGGGAGCGATCTTCGACATGACAGAGCCTCTCAGGCGCTCGGCGCCGCCGCTTCCCGGCGGGGCGGCATGATTTCTTCGACAGTCTTGCCGCGACGACGAGCCACGTCCGCCACCGACTCGAGGCGGAGGAGCGCGTCCATGGTCGCGTGCACGACGTTGTGGGGATTGCTGGTGCCGATGATCTTGGACAGGACGTCCTTGATGCCGGCGGCCTCGACGACCGCGCGGACGGCGCCGCCCGCGATGACGCCGGTACCAGGGCTGGCGGGGCGGAGCAGGACGTTGCCCGCACCGTGCTGGCCGATGATGGTGTGCGGGATCGAGCCACCAACCAGAGGAATCTTCACCAGATTCTTCTTGGCGCGCTCGTGCCCCTTGCGGATCGCGTCCGGAACTTCGTTGGCCTTGCCGAGGCCGATACCGACGTGGCCCTTCTCATCGCCGACGACGACGAGGGCGCTGAAAGAGAAGCGACGACCGCCCTTCACCACCTTCGCCACGCGGCTGATGTGGATGACGCGCTCTTTGAGGTCTTCGAGACTCTCGGGATCGATCTGCGAGGTCATGGTCTTCATGCGTTCCTTGGAATCCCGGAGGACTAAAAGTCGAGGCCAGCCTCGCGGGCTGCTTCCGCGAGGGCCTTGATGCGGCCGTGGTAGAGGTAGCCGTTGCGGTCGAAGACGACCCTGCCGATACCCTTGTCCTTGCAGGCCTGGGCGACGGTCTGACCGACGAGCTTGGCCGCATCGGTCTTCGCCTTGTCGTCCGCATCGGCCTTCAGGCTCTTGCCCATGGTCGAGACGTGAACGAGGGTGACACCCTTGGTGTCGTCGATGACCTGAGCGTAGATGTGCTTGGCGCTACGGAAGACCGTGAGCCGGGGACGCTCCTGATCACCCGAGACCTTCTTCCGGATGCGGCGCTTGCGCTTGCTGCGTGATTCGTCGGTTGCCATGTCTCTCTTTTCCCTCGGAGTCGTGTGGCCACCGGCTCACCAGGCAGGTGAACGAGCAGCCGACTCCGACTGGACCGACGCGCGGGCGCCGGTGATGAGCGCGGTGTGGGAGGACCATCCCTCCACCGCCACGCCCACGTACTTACTTCTTGCCGCCCTTGCCGGCCTTACCGGCCTTCTCGCGGATCTTCTCGTCCACGTAGCGAACGCCCTTGCCCTTGTAGGGCTCCGGCTCGCGGAACGACCGAATGCGCGCCGCCGTCTGCCCCAGGGTCTCCTTGTCGAAAGACGAGAGGTGGAGACGGGGCTTCTTGGTTCCGCCGACGTCGATGATCTCGACCTTGGCCGTCACCGACGGCGGGAGCGTGTACTCGATCGGGTGCGAATAGCCGAGCGAGAGAGTGAGGGCCTGACCCTTCACCTCGGCGCGGTAGCCGGTGCCGATCAGGTCCAACGCCTGCTCGTAGCCCTTGGCCACACCGACGATCATGTTCTGCACCAGCGCCCGGGTGAGACCCTGGAACTGCGGACCGTTCGACACGCCCTTCTTGGCGCGCACGACGAGGTTGTTGCCTTCCCTCACCACATCCACGTCCCCGTGAAGGACGCGCTCGGTGGTGCCCTTGGGACCCTTGGCCGAAAAATTCTGCCCGTTGATGGTCACTGTGACCCCAGCGGGAACTTCGACGGGGCGCTTTCCGACGCGGGAGGTGCGTTCGGCGACCTGTGCGGGAGCAGTCATCACCAGATCTCCAGAAGAATCTCGCCGCCCACGCGACGCTCGCGCGCCATACGATCGGTCATCACGCCAGAGGACGTGGAGAGGATGGACACGCCCACGCCGTTGTAGACCTTCGGGATCTCCTCGTAGCCGACGTACACCCGGCGACCGGGGCGGCTCTTGCGGCGCATGCCGACGATCGCGCTGGTGCGCTCTCGACCGCCATACTTGAGGAAGATCGAGATGACACTGCGACCGTCATCGGTCTTCTCCGACTTCACGTCGGTCAGGTAGCCCTCGGTCTTGAGGAGCTCGGCGATCGCGAGCTTTACGCTCGAGCCGGGCATGTCGGCACGCTCGTGGCGCGCCTGCGCGGCATTACGAATGCGCGCGAGCATGTCTGCGATGGGATCGGTCATCATGGCGGCGTTACTCTCTCTACTCGTGTGGGATTCACCAAGATGCTTTGGTGACGCCCGGAATGTCGCCGGCGAGTGCGTGCTTGCGGAAGCAGAGCCGGCAGAGTTCGAACTTACGGTAGTAGGCGCGGGAGCGACCACAAACCCTGCAGCGGTTCTTCTGGCGAACCGAGAACTTCGGCTCCTTGTTCATCTTCGCGAATGCACGGGCGCTGGCCATGGAATCCTCGTTAGCGTCGGACGAAAGTGCGTCGGTCGAAAGGCTTACTTGCGGAACGGCATACCGAGTTCGCGCAGCAGCGCGCGGCCCTGGTCATCCGTGGGAGCGGAGGTCACGAACGTCACGTTCATTCCCTTGATCTCGTCGATCTTGTCGTAGTCGATCTCGGGGAAGATGATCTGCTCCTTGAGACCGAGTGTGTAGTTGCCGCGGCCATCGAAGGCGCGGTTGGAAACACCCTTGAAGTCGCGAACCCGGGGCAGGCTCAGGTTGATCAGGCGGTCGGTGAACTCCCACATGCGCGAGGCGCGGAGGGTCACCATGACGCCGATGGCCGAGTTCTCGCGCAGCTTGAAGGTCGCGATGGACTTCTTCGCGCGAGTGACCACGGGCTTCTGGCCGGTGATCTTGCTGAGCTCCTCGACGGCGCCCTCGATGAGCTTCTGGTTCGCCGACGCGCGACCGATACCGATGTTCACCACCACCTTCTGGAGGCGGGGGATCTGCATCGGGTTCGCGAGGGTGAACTCCTTCTGAAGTGCGGGACTCACGGTCTCGCGATAGAACTTCAGGAGGCGGGGGATTTCGTTTGCTTCGGTTGCCATGCTGCCTTGCCTCGTCCTTCGAGCGCTGCCGTCGCCTGCGCTCGATGACTATCTCAATCGGTGGGCCGTGAGGCCCGGGGTTCACGGAATCAGAGTGTGCTGCCGGACTTCACGAGTATGCGGGTCTTCTTCTCGCCGCTCTGACCCGCGCGAACGCGCGAGCCCTTCTGCGACTTCTCGTCCCACGGCATGACGTTGGAGAGGTGGATCGGCGCTTCGCGCTCGATGATCCCGCCCTGGGGGCTCTTCGGGGTGGGCTTGGTGTGTCGCTTCACGACATTCACGCCCTCGACGACCACGCGGTCTACTTCACTGAGGATCCGAACGACCCGACCACGGGTCCCCTTGTCCTTGCCAGCGATGACGACGACTTCGTCGTCCTTCTTGAGTCGGGTACCCATCACACCACCTCAGGCGCGAGCGAGATGATCTTCATGAACTTCTTACCGCGGAGCTCGCGGGCCACCGGGCCGAAGATCCGGGTTCCGACGGGCTCGAGCTGTGCATTGAGGAGCACAGCGGAGTTCGCGTCGAACTTGATGTAACTGCCGTCCGGCCGCTGGTACTCGCGCGCGGTGCGCACGATGACCGCCTTGCTCACTTCGCCCTTCTTGATCTTGGCGGTGGGGAGCGCCTCCTTGATGGAGACGACGATGAGATCGCCGAGGCCTGCCCAGCGGCGGCGTGAGCCGCCGAGGACCTTGATGCACTCGACACGCTTTGCGCCGCTGTTGTCGGCGACATCGAGTTCGGTCTGCTGCTGGATCATGGCTAGACTTCCTCGGGACGATCGACCAGGCGGATGGCCACCCAGCGCTTGGTTGCGGAGAGCGGGCGGCTCTCGCGAATTTCGATGAGGTCGTTGGTCTTGTAGACCTCCTTCTCATCGTGGACGTGAAAGCGCTTGGCGCGCTTGACGTACTTTCCGTAGACCGGATCACGAAGGCGGCGAACCACCTCGACGACCAGGGTCTTCTTGGCGCGGCCGGCGCTCGCGGTGTCGTTGACGACCTTGCCCACGATGAGGCGGCGGTTGCCGCGCTCGGCTTCTGCCTGCGGGGTCGGCTTCCCCGGCTGCTTGGTGGTCTTGGTAGCGGTGGCGCTGGTTTGGGTGGCACTTGCGTCGGCCATGATCACTTCCCTGCCTTGTCGGACTTCGACCGCTCGGTGAGCACGGTCTTCACGCGCGCGATGTCGCGGCGCGAACGACGCACGCTATCGGTGTCGTCGAGCTGGTTGGAGTAGTTGGCGAAGCGCGCCTTGAACAGGTCGCGTGCCATGGTCTTCTCGAGCTCGACGAGCTCTTCGGTGGTCTTCTCTCGGATCTCGGACGGCTTCATCATTCGTCTCTCTCGCTCTTCAGAGCTGATCCTGACGGCGCACGAAGCGCGTCGCGATCGGCAACTTGTGACCAGCAGTCGCGAATGCCTCGCGCGCCAACTTCTCGTCGATACCGTCCATCTCGTAGAGGACGCGCCCAGGGAGGACCTGCGCCATCCATCCCTCGACGCCACCCTTACCGGTACCCATTCGGGTCTCGAGGGGCTTCTTGGTGAATGGCTTGTCCGGGAAGATGCGGATGAAGAGCTTCCCGATTCGGGAGACCTTCCGCTGGATGGCCATACGGGCGGCCTCGATTTGACGAGCGGTGATGTAACCACCCTCGATGGCCTGAAGACCGAAGTCGCCGTGGGCGACGGAAGAACCACGCTGGGCCTTCCCTCTCAGGTTGCCAGTGTGTGACTTGCGGAACTTGGTGCGCTTGGGCTGCAGCATGACGTTGGTCTCAGCTCTCTAGGGACGGCTTAGGCCTGGATACGGCGACGGCGCTGCGGGAGCACCTCGCCCTTGAAGATCCAGCACTTCACCCCGATGGTGCCGTACGTGGTCTTGGCGGTGGCGGTGCCGAACTCGATGTCGGCGCGGAGGGTGTGAAGGGGCACGCGGCCCTCGCGGTACTTCTCGCTGCGGGCGATCTCGGCGCCACCGAGGCGGCCGCCGGCGTACACGCGGATGCCCTTGACGCCGAACTTCATCGCCGTCGAGACGGCCTTCTTCATCGCGCGGCGGAAGGCGACGCGACGCTCGAGCTGGGTCGCGATGTTCTCGGCGACGAGCTGGGCATTCGTCTCGGCCTTGCGGACCTCTTGAATGTCGACGAAGAGCTCGTTGCTGGTGAGCTTCTGGAGGTCGGCCCTCAGCTGCTCGACGCCCGCGCCGCGCTTGCCGATGATGATGCCGGGACGCGAGGTCTGGATGATGACCTTGGCCTTGTTCGCGGCGCGCTCGATCTCGACACCCGCGATGCCCGCGTGAGCGTGATCGGTGCGGATCTTCTTACGAAGCGCGAGATCCTCGTGGAGCCACTTCGCGTAGTTCTTGTCCTCGTACCACTTGGAGGTCCAAGTCTTGATCACGCCGAGGCGGAAACCATACGGATTAGTCTTCTGTCCCATTGATCTTCCTTCGTCCCGCTTCTGGCTCAGTCGTTCGAGACGATGAGGGTGATGTGACTGACGCCCTTCACGATCTTGGTGGCGCGGCCCATGGCCCGCGGCCGCCAGCGGCGCATGTGGCTGTCGGGTGCCTTGTCGGCGAAGACCTCGGATACCCGAAGCGTGTCGAGGTCCAGATTCGGATCCTTGGCGCGCGCGTTCGAGATGGCGCTGTCGAGGAGCTTGAACACGATCGGCGCGGCGGCCTTGCGGGTGAAGCGCAACATCTCGAGCGCTTCGGCGGCATTCTTGCCGCGGATGAGACCGATCACGGTGCGCGCTTTGCGGACGGTGATTCGCTGGAACTTGGCTTTGGCGGTGGCTTCCATGGCTCTTTTCGTCTCGCTGAACTTCGAGAAGGAACTGCTGGGCGGAGCGGGACCTACCCCGGCGCGAGAGGGCGCGCGCTCTAGCACGCAACCCTCGTGGCGTCGAGGTTGATCCCGACTACTTCCGGACCGGCGCCTTGGCCTTGCGGTCGGAGGTGTGTCCGCCGAAGGTCCGGGTGGGGGCGAACTCACCGAGCTTGTGGCCCACCATCTGCTCGGTGACGAACACGGTGATGAACTTGCGCCCGTTGTGGACGTTAAACTGAAGCCCGACGAAGTCGGGGGTGATGGTGGATCGGCGCGACCACGTCTTGATCACGCGGCGGTCGTTGGAGTTGCTTGCGCTGTCGACCTTCTTCTGAAGGTGGCCGTCGACGAACGCGCCCTTTTTGGTGCTACGTGCCATGTCTATCAGCCCCTGCGCTTCACGATGAACTTGTTGGTGGTCTTGTTGGTGCGGGTCTTCTTGCCCTTGGAGAGCTGACCCCACGGCGAGCAGGGATGACGGCCACCGGAGGTGCGACCCTCGCCGCCGCCCATCGGGTGATCGACCGGGTTCATGGCGACACCGCGGACGTGGGGACGACGGCCCAGCCAGCGGCTGCGGCCGGCCTTGCCGAGGGAGACCCGCGCGTGCTGGATGTTCGAGACCTGGCCGACCGTGGCGCGGCAATCCACGTGGACCAACCGAACCTCGCCCGACGGCAGGCGGAGCTGGGCATAGTCGCCGTCCTTGGCCATCAGCTGTGCGGAGGTGCCGGCCGACCGGACGATCTGCCCGCCCTTGCCGATCTTGAGCTCGATGTTGTGGATCATCGTGCCGACCGGGATGAACCGGAGGCGGAGCGCATTGCCCGGCGTGATGTCGCCGTTCTTGCTGGAGATGACCTTGTCACCCTTCTTCAGACCGTCGGGCGCGAGGATGTAGCTCTTCTCGCCGTCGATGTAGTGAAGGAGGGCGATCCGCGCGGTGCGGTTGGGGTCGTACTCGAGCGCTGCGACCGTCGCGGGGACGCCGATCTTGTTGCGCTTGAAGTCGATGAGCCGGTAGCGCTTCTTGTGGCCGCCACCCCGGAAACGCACCGTGATGCGTCCCTGGTTGTTGCGGCCGTCCACCGTAGTGCGCGACTCGGTGAGGTTGCGCTCGGGGCGCTTCTTGTCGAGGTTTTTGAAGTCGGCGACCTCGAACCAACGGCGACCCGCGGAGGTCGGCTTGAACTGACGAATCGGCATGATCTTTTCTCCTGGCTGAGAGGCTCAGCCCTCTCCCGCGGCAGCGCCGGTGGTGTCGATCGAATCGCCCTCTTTGAGGGTGACGATCGCCTTCTTCCAGTTCTGGGTCTTGGCGAGCCCACGACCCATGCGGCGGAAGCGCCCGCGCACGATCATGGTGCGGACCTCGATGACGCCCACATTGAAGAGCGTCTCGACGGCCTCACGGATCTCGATCTTGTTGGCCTCACGAGCGACCTCGAAGAGGTACTGGTTCTCCGTCTCGCGAAGGCGGTTGCCCTTCTCGGTGAGGACCAGCGGACGGCGAACGATGCGTTCGAGCTGCATGATGGTTCTTTCTCAGGCCTTGCAGCGGGCTTCGAGCGCCTTGGCTGCGGACTTGGTGAGTACGAGGAACGGGTGACGGAGGATGTCGTAGAGGTTCACGCCCTCGGGGGGCAGGACCTGGTGGGCCTGGAGGTTCGCAGCCGAGAGGCGGAGCTTGTCGTTCGCCTTGTCGGCGACGATGAGCGAGCCCTTGGCGACCTGGAGCGTCGACAGGACACCCACCAGGTGCTTGGTCTTGATGTCCTCGAGGGAGAAGTCGTCGACCACCGTGAGGGTGCCCTCCTTCAGCTTCATCGAGAGCGCGCCCGAGAGCGCCGCGATCCGCATCTTGCGGGTGGGGCGGTACGCGTAGCTGCGCGGCACGGGGCCGTGTGCCTGGCCACCACCCGAGAAGTTCGGGGCATTGCGGTTGCCGTGACGCGCCGAGCCGGTGCCCTTCTGCCGGTAGACCTTCTTCGTGGTTCCAGCGACCTCGGAGCGGGTCTTGGTTTTGGCGGTGCCGACGCGGCGGGACGCGAGCTGCGCCTTCACCACTTCGTAGAAGAGCGCTTCGCTGTGCTCGCGCTTGTAGACGTCGTCGGCCAGCTCGATCTCTCCGACCGACTCCCGACGCAGGTTGTAAACAGTAACCTTGGCCATGAATGAACTCCGTATCCTCCGCGCGCAGGGCGAGGAGTGATGCTCAGGACTTGATCTCGACCTCGACGCCCGCGCTCAGATCGAGCTTCATCAGCGCAGCGAGGGTCTCCTGGTTAGGCTCGAGGATGTCGAGCAGGCGCTTGTGGGTGCGGATCTCGAACTGCTCGCGCGACTTCTTGTCGACGTGCGGTCCGCGAAGCACCGTGAAACGGTTGATGCGGGTCGGAAGCGGGATGGGGCCGGCGACGCGGGCGCCGGTGCGCTTGGCGGTGTCGACGATCTCCGAGGCGCTCTGGTCGAGCAAGCGGTGATCGTAGGCCTTGAGGCGGATGCGGATCTTGGTGGTCATGCTTTGCTTCCGTTGCGCCGCCTCGGGAGGCGAGCGTTGATCACTTCTTGCCCTTGACCTTCGCGACGATGGCGTCGGCGATGGCGTTGGGGACGATGGCGTAGTGGGCGAACTGCATGCTGTAGGTCGCGCGGCCCTGGGTCTTGCTGCGCAGGTCGGTGGAGTAACCGAACATGTTCGCGAGCGGAACATCCGCAGTGACGACCTTCAGGTTGCCGCGCTGGTCCATGTTCTTGACCTGACCACGCCGGCTGTTGAGGTCGCCGATGACGTCGCCCATGAAGTCCTCGGGGCAGACGACCTCGACCCCCATCACGGGCTCCTGCAACTGCAGGCCGGACTTGCGCGCGCCGTCCTGGAAGGCGACCGAGGCCGCGAGCTCGAAGTGCTGCGCCTGCGAGTCGACGTCGTGGTAGCTGCCGTCGACGAGCGCAGCCTTCACGTCGATCACGGGGTAACCCGCGAGGACGCCGCGGCCCATGGCCTCACGGATGCCCTTCTCGACCGAAGGAATGAACTCCTTGGGCACGATGCCGCCGACGATCTTGTTCTCGAAGACGTAGCCGGCGCCCTTCTCGCTGGGCTCCATCTCGATCCAGACGTGACCGAACTGGCCGCGACCGCCCGACTGCTTGATCCACTTGCCCTCGACGCGGACCGCCTTCTGGATGGACTCGCGGTACGCGACCTCGGGCGCACCGACGGTGCACTCGACCTTGTGCTCGCGCTTGAGGCGGTCGACGATGATCTCCAGGTGGAGTTCGCCCATGCCGGCAATGATGGTCTGACCGGTCTCTTCGTCGGTGTGGGTGCGGAAGCTGGGATCCTCGGCGGCGAGGCGGCTGAGGCCCTCACCGAGCTTGGCCTGATCGGCCTTCGTCTTGGGCTCGATGGCCTGGGAGATGACGGGCTCCGGGAACGTCATGCGCTCGAGCACGATCGGGTGCTTCTCGTCGCACAGCGTGTCGCCCGTACGCACGTCCTTGAGGCCTGCGACCGCGCAGATGTTGCCCGCCTGGACGTCCTCGATGGCCTCGCGCTTGTTCGCGTGCATCTGGACCAAGCGGCCGATGCGCTCGCGCTTGCCCTTGGTGGCGTTGAGCACCTGCGCGCCCGTGGCGATCTGGCCGGAGTAGACCCGGACGAAGGTCAGGGTACCGACGTGCGGGTCGGTCATGATCTTGAACGCGAGGCCCGAGAACGGCGCATCGTCGGACGCCTTGCGGGTCATCTTGATGCTGGGGTCCTCGGGGTCCTCGCCCGTTACGTCGTCGATGTCGAGCGGCGAGGGGAGGAAGTCGATGACCGCGTCGAGGAGCTGCTGAACGCCCTTGTTCTTGAAGGCGGAGCCGCAGAGGACGACGACGCACTTGAAGCTCAGGGTGCCCTTACGGAGCGCCGTGAGAATCTCCTCCACGGAGTAGTTCGTGTCGCCCTCGAGGAAACGCTCCATCAGCGTATCGTCGACCTCGGCGCACATCTCGAGCAGCCGGGTTCGCGCCGCGTCCGCGTCCGCCTTGAACTCGGCAGGAATCTCCTGCGCTTCGTACTTCTGGCCCTTGCTGGCATCGTCGAACACGAGCGCCTTCATCCGGACGAGATCGATGATGCCGCGGTGCTTCTCTTCCATGCCGAGAGGCAGATGGATGGCGACCGCCGTCTTGGTGAGACGATCCTTGATGGAGAGCATCGCGCGATCGAAGTTCGCGCCCGCGCGGTCCATCTTGTTGACGAAGCACATGCGCGGGACCTTGTAGCGGTCCGCTTGGCGCCAGACGGTCTCCGACTGGGGCTCCACGCCTGCGACGCCGTCGAAGACGCACACGGCGCCGTCCAGGACGCGAAGACTCCGCTCGACCTCGATCGTGAAGTCGACGTGACCGGGGGTGTCGATCACGTTGATCCGGAAGCGCTGGTCCTTGAACAGACCGACTTCCGGCTTCCACGTCGTGGTGATCGCGGCCGACGTGATCGTGATGCCACGCTCCTGCTCCTGCTCCATCCAGTCGGTGGTCGCAGCGCCGTCGTGAACCTCGCCGATTTTGTAGTTCACACCCGTGTAATAGAGGATGCGCTCCGTCGTCGTGGTCTTGCCGGCATCAATGTGAGCCATGATGCCGATGTTTCGGGTTCGCTCGAGCGGGTACTCGCGGGGCACGTGCTTCTCCGGGTTCTAGGACGCTAGCCGTTTGGCAGCAGAGGAGTTGGTGGGAGGAGAGGGGTAGTCTGGACAGACGAAAACCCCCTCTGGCCTTTCCTGACTACCTTCGAGTCAGCACATTCCAGAGAGGGTTCGAGTGAGATCGGTCGTCGGACTGCCTTCGTGTGAAGGAGCGCCTTCTTTCGAAGGAGCTTCGCGGTCCGAGCGGTCTTGCCGAGTCCACCCGTCTATGTCGTCTTCGTCATGTCTGAGTCGGGATTCTCCTGCCCACCGGTTTCCGGGCGTCTCCTCCAGAGGAGACACGCAGACCTGTCGGGACCAACGAAAGCGGGTGAGGTCGGTAGCGCCTCACCCGAGAAACATCACCAGCGGTAGTGGGCGAACGCCTTGTTGGCTTCGGCCATCTTGTGAACGTCTTCGCGCTTCTTGACCGCGTTGCCACGGCCCTCGGCGGCTTCCTTGAGCTCGGCGGCGAGGCGCTCGGTCATGGTCTTCTCACCGCGGGAGCGGGAGTACTCAGCCAGCCAGCGCATCGCCAGGGCGACGCGGCGCTCGGGGCGAACCTCGACGGGGACCTGGTAGGTAGCGCCACCGACACGGCGGCTCTTGACCTCGACCTTGGGCTTGACGGTGTCGAGGGCCTTGCGGAAGGTCTCGATCGCGTCTTCCTTGAATCTGTCCTGGATGATGTCGAAGGCGCCGTACACGATGTGCTCAGCGGTGCTCTTCTTTCCACCCTTCATGATGATGTTGCAGAATTTGGCAACCATCCGATCATGGAACTTGGGGTCCGGCAGGATCTTGCGCTTGGGTACTTCGCGGCGGCGGGGCATCGTCTTGGTCCTTGAAAAGGAGCTTCAGCTCTTGGGGCGCTTGACGCCGTACTTGCTGCGGCCCTGGGTGCGGTTGGCCTTGTTGGTGTTCGAAGGGCCGATGGCGCCCGAAGCATCGAGAGCGCCGCGCACCACGTGGTAGCGGACGCCGGGAAGGTCCTTCACGCGGCCGCCGCGGATGAGCACGACCGAGTGCTCCTGCAGGTTGTGGCCCTCACCGGGAATGTAGGTGGTGACCTCGGAGCCGTTCGACAGGCGGACACGAGCGACCTTGCGGAGCGCCGAGTTCGGCTTCTTCGGGGTCGTGGTGTACACGCGGGTGCAGACGCCACGCTTCTGGGGGCACGACTCGAGCGCGGGGGACGCGGTCTTGTGGCGGACGGCCTCGCGGCCCTTGCGGATCAGCTGATTGATGGTGGGCATGAATGCAGTCAGTCGTGGTGGCAGGCAGGTGAAGCGGAGCGGAGCGGAGCGAGCGCCCACCGGAGCGAGCGAGCCCTTCATCAGGGCATCTCGTCTCGGATCGACCAGGATTCCGCGATTTGGCGCGGGAATAGAGGTTTCCTCGGAAACGAGGGGACGCGAGCCTAGCGGAGGAAGGCGAGCTGTCAAGGAAGGAAGTGATCAAGGGTGCGACGTTCGAGCGAGATCCTCGGCGGATCGCGGATCAGAACGATGCACGAAGGGACAAGCCGAAGGGTGAGACCGAGATCTCGAGACCCTCGAGGAGCTCTGGAGGGAGGGTCCGGCGGTGCCGCATCACCCGCGTCGGGCGGAAGTTCAGCTGGGCCTCGAGAATGCCGGCGCCCATAAGGATCACGGTGGCGCCGACCGAGATCCAGTTGGTGATCTCGCTCCCGAGCAGCAGGCGATTCACCTCGGCGTAGCGGTCGTCGTCGGGGTCGGGGACCCCTGTGCGAACGAGATCGCGCGCCGCGTCGAGTGCATAGATGTTGAGGCCCAGCGCGATCGCCGCGGCGACCGAAAAGAGCGACTCGGTGACCAAGAAGAAGGCGCCCAGGCCGTCCTCGCCCCGATCGAACTGGCCCACGCCGAAAGGGATGGCCGCGACCCAGCGGGAGCGCTCGCTCTCGAGCTGCACCTCTTCTCCGGCGAACTCGATCAACGCACGGATGCGCGCGACCTCTCGGGCGTGGCGCGCCTCTTCCTCGGCCCGCTCTTCGGCGTAGTGCACCTCTTCTTGAATCTCCCCGCGCACGTGTTCGAACATCTCGACCACCTCTATGGGGAAGAGGGCCGCGTCGATTTCGTAGGTCGGATCGGCCCGCAACAGAAGCCCCAATTGCTCGGCCGCGGCCTCGCGGCGCCCTACGAACACATACGAAACGGCGAGGAGTTTGCGTGACTCGAGGAGCAGCAGCGTCGAGGTGAGCCGGGGAACGTCCTCGCCGACGAGCTCTTCGAAGCAGGACACCGAACGGGCGTACTCCCGGGCCTCGTAGAGGCCGCGGCAGTTCTGGAAGTCCTCGAGATCGCCCGCCTTTGCGGCGTTCGGCAGCAGCCAAACGAGCGCCACGCCGGCGGCCAGCACCCACGAGGGAACTCCGAGCGTCTTCCGATCACCGCTGCGATGGGCCTGGCGCGGCATGCGTCGCGCAGCCTACCCGCACGGGTTCGCCCACGTCGAGACTGGCAGTGCATCCGCCGATCGGAAGGCTCGACGGAACGTCGGTTAGGCGGCGACTCACTCCCCGTTGCGGTCGTCCGCCCGCTCGGCGCTTGCTCAAACGACTTGCTCAAGTCGTGGCATTCGTCCGAAGGTTCCCCTAATGTCCTGCTGCCGCCGCGCACCGCTGGAGCTTTTCATGAACTCGACCCAGGCCGTTCTTCGCTGTCTCGCCCTCACGTTGGTGGTCCTCACCATGGCCCCTGGTTGTGGTCGATCGAGCCTCCGGGGAACGCCGACGCCTGGGATGGACGCAGGGCCTGGTCTCGACGCGCCCCCGATCTTTCCCGACACGCCTGGACGCGACGTCCCCCCGCCCCGCTGCGGTGACTCCGTGTGCACCCCGGATGAGACCTGCGAGACCTGCCCCAGCGACTGCGATGAGTGTGGCGGATGCGGCGATGGAAGCTGCGATGCGGCGCTCGGCGAGACGTGCGGCAGCTGCCCCGGCGACTGCGGCGCATGCCCCGGATGTGGCGATGGGACTTGCAGCGACGACGAGAGCTGCACCAGTTGCCCTACCGACTGTGGCTCCTGCATGACGTGCGGCGATGGCGCCTGCAACAGCGGCGAGACGTGCACCAGCTGTCCTGGTGATTGCGGCGCTTGCGTGCGCTGCGGCGATGGCACCTGCGGCTTGGGCGAGGACTGCGGCAGCTGCGCGACCGACTGCGGCATCTGCATCACGTGTGGTGATGGCGCCTGCAACGGGGCGGAGACCTGCAGCAGCTGCGCGGCCGATTGCGGCGCGTGTATCACGTGCGGTGATGGCGCCTGCAACGGCGCCGAGAACTGCAGCAGCTGCGCGGCCGATTGCGGTCGCTGCGCGACGTGTGGCGATCGCACCTGCAACGGCGCCGAGGATTGTGCGAGCTGCCCCACCGACTGCGGCGTGTGCATGCGCTGCGGCGATCGTACCTGTCAGGCGACCGAGAGCTGCAGTAGCTGTCCGGCGGACTGCGGTCGGTGCGATCTCTGCGGCGATGGCTTCTGCACCCCGACGTCAGGCGAGGACTGCTTCAGCTGCGCGCCCGACTGCGGCGCGTGTGAGACCTGTGGCGATGGCACCTGCACCGCGGGCGCTGGCGAGACCTGTTTCAGCTGTCCTGCCGACTGCGGCATCTGCACCGGTTGCGGCGATGGTCGCTGCCGAGGAACCGAAGACTGCGCCAGCTGCGCCCGCGACTGCGGCGTCTGCTCGGTCTGCGGCAACATGCGCTGCGAGTCCGCGGGCGGCTTCGAGGACTGCATCAACTGCCCCCGCGACTGCGGCATGTGCACCCTCAACTCGTGCGGCCAGAGCCTCACGTGCGTGTTCGGATGCTTCTCGTTCGGTGGCGGCGGCGGCATCCCCACGTTCTCGCTCTCGTGCTTGGCAGGCTGCGTCGCGCAGACGTGCACCGACTCGCGCTTCTTCCTGGATCAGGTGGTGAGCTGCGCCGTCGGGAACCTCGGCACGTGCAGCGACATCGGGTGCTTCATGCGTGAGTGCGGCAGCGAGATCGCTGCGTGCATCGGGGATCGCTGCGATTGACGCTGCAGGCGGGCGTCGACCCGCTGAGCGATTGCGGGTAGGGTCGCCGCCCCGTGCGGTCCGCTCTCTCGCTCTCTTTCGCTGCGCTCCTCGTTTGGGGCGCCAGCTGCCCGACGGCGCGGGCGCAGCCGGCCAGCGATACGATCCGTATCGGCGCGCTGCGCTCGGAGGCGCATACGCCGCTGGCCCTGATCGAGGAGGAGCTCGAGGTCGACTGCCAGGCGCCTGGCTCCGCGGTGGAGGCGATGCCCTGCACCCTGCACGTACGTTACACGCTGGAGAATCCCGACGAGGAGGCGCGCGCAGTGGCCCTCCGGTTCAGCGTCGAGAACGCAGACGGATTCACGGTGAGCGATGTGGGCACCGAAGGGAGGTCCGCCGCGCCGGTGCTCTCGATGCGCCGCTTTCCATTCGATGCGGGCGGACGGCGCACGCTGGACTTGTCGGGGGCCGTGCTCATCGAACAGATACGCGATCCAGGACCGCAGCCGACCGACGCCCTGCGCGCGCGGCACCCACTGCTCGGAACCTCGACCGAAGCGGAAGACCGGGGCTTCGTCTTCTCGCGCGCGGTCGCGCGTCACTTCGTGGGGGCGCCGAACACCCTCACCATTCGCGTCCGGCTGCCTGAAGGGTTCACGATGGTTGGGGCGACCGACCTCACGCTGGTCCCCGATCGGAGCGTCGATGGCTGGCAGGTCTATCGGATGCACCACCCAGCAGACGAGACCGATCCCGACATCCGCGTCACCATTCGGCGGGGCGAAACCCCCTTCATTCGCAACGGTGGACCGTTCATCGCGCTGGGCGGGATCGTCCTCACGCCGGACGGATCGACGCCGAACAACATCTTCTGGGCGCGCCTCGGATACGAGATCGGATTCGTCGACTGGGTGCTGCTCTCCGTCGCCGCAGAGACCAACTTCAGCAGCCGGTTCGGCATGAGCGTGATGTTGGAGGCCGCGTCGCCGAGCTTCACGGTCCCGCCGAGCTTCTCGGTCGGCGTTGGCGCGGCGCTCAGGCTCGCGTCCGAGTCGCCCAACGTGGAGGCCGGTGTACGTCTCGCCGTGGGCGCCGTGTTGGTGTCGGTCGGCTTCGAGGCGCTCTTCGATTTCTATCCAACCGACGGCGGCTTCACGATCACGTTGCTAGGCCGCGCCGGCCTCTGAGTTCCCTGTGACTCAGGGCAGGACGACGCGACCCGGCGGGAGGGTACCGCTCGGTGCTTGACCGTCGCTGCTCGCGCCGACGCCAATCCCGATGCCGGCCCCCACTACGACCACACCCACGATGGTCCAGAGCCACCAGCTCTCGAGCACGTTCTCGCCACCTCCGCCGCCACCGCTCCCTTCACTCACCTCGAGGACCGAGGGCGCGAGCGGACCGGAGCTGCGCGCGAGCAAACGCCCTTCGGCGTCGCGCGCTTCGGCGTAGAGTTCGAGCGGCTCGACCCGTCCGAGGGGCGGAACCTCGACGACGAAGCCGGTTCCATCGGCGGTCGCGGAGCTGCTGGCCCAGTCGATCTCGGTGGCGCCGCGATGGCGGATCCGCACCTCGGCCACCCGTGATGCACCCTCCCCTCGCAGATGGACCCGCGTCGTGACCGGGCGATCCGCTCGCGCGCTGCTGGGCAGCTCGAGCCGCACGCTCAGATCGGGGACCAGCGCGGCGTCGGTCACGACCTCACTTCGCACCCGGTCGACCAGGGATTGAATGATGGGCGAGCCGGTCGGCTCACGGACCTCGTAGTAGGGATCGAGCGCGAAGAGCTGACGCAGACGATCGCGCGCGTCGGACTCCCGATCGAGCACCGTGAGCGCGAAGGCCAGGGTCTCGAGGGCGCGGGCCCGCTCACTCGGTGAGATCGACGAGACACGCAGCGCCGCCTCGAGCTCGACGATCGCAGCGTCGTAATCGAGTGACTCGTAGGCCGTGCGCCCTGCGACGATCCGCTCACTCGCGGTTTGGGCTTGCGCCGGATCGGGCACGAGCCAGAGCACGAGCCAGAGCACGAGCGCGCGCGTCACGGTCGCCACAGATTCACCCTCCCGCCCCCGCCGAGCAGCGCGACCTCGCGGGCACCGTCGCCGTCCACGTCGGCGACCTCCAGATCGAGCGTCCCCCCGATCGCAGGTCCGGTTCGCTCCTCGAGCCCGCTCGGGCCTCCGTGGAAGAAGCGCACGGCGCCCTCCTCGAGAAGCACGAGATCGGCGATGCAGTCGCCATCGAGATCCCCGGCCGAGAGCCTGTCGATCGTGGTGAACGTCCCCTCCGCAGCGAAGGCGTCCAGCTCGCCCGAGCTGAACGAGAGGACCCGGACGCCGGCGGCGTCGACCAGGGCGACGTCCTCGAGACCATCACCGTCGAAGTCGCCCAGCACGCCAGGGCCGATGGCTTCGGAGAGCGGGCCGGTCCCTGACCCCTCGGCCTCGCGGTAGCTAGCGCTCCCGCCGAAGAAGGCCCGCGTGGCGGAACCTACGCCTCCCGACACCAGATCGTCGCGGCCGTCGCCATCCAGATCGAGGGCGACCACGAAGGTAGAGGGCTCGTCGCTGAGCTCGGTCATCGAGCCATCGAGGGGATCGAGGAGAAACACTCCGACGAGCGTTGCGACCGCGAGCCTCGGTCCGGTGCCAGCGACCAGCTCAATCACCGCGGCGTCGACGACGCTGGCAGGAGAAAGGGGGGCGGGTGAGCTACCGTCGCTCCCATTCACCCGAAGCAAGCCGGTGCTAGCCGTGGCGAGCAGATCGATGCGGCAGTCGCCGTCGTAGTCGCCGCTCGCGACCAGGCGTCCGCCCTCGGTGACCAGCTCGGTGACTCGACGCGAGCCCGCGAGCGGGTCCTCGGCCTCGAGCATCGCGAGCGCGCCGTCCACCGCTATCCCCAGCAGCTCCTCGCGCCCATCGCCGTCGAAGTCGGCACCAAACAGGCGCGAGGTGCTCGAGAGGGTGGCGAATGTGCCGGAGGGTGAGATGCCGAGCCCAGTGGGGGCGCCGCGGCGGCACACGTTGACCTGCATCGATCGCTCGAGGGTGCCCGCTGCATCCAAGGTGACCGCCACGTGACCTGTGCCGGTGCTCCGGCCGCCACGAAGCAGATGCCCCCCGATCACGACGTCACGTCGGGTGGTGGAGCCGGCGACGAAGGTGAGCGTCGCAGGATCGGGCAGCCCCTCGACCGCGTAGCGCTCGACGAAGGTCGGCGCCCGCCCGTCACCCGCCAGCACACAGAGCGTGTCGCCTGGCGCCACGACATCGAAGGTCACGCGCACCGCTCGCTCTTGGCCCGAGCAGCCCGCCGCGAGCAGCGCCGCGAGCGGGAGCGCAAGCTGTCGGCAGGAACGCACCGGACGCCGGTAGTAGCAGAGGCTACACTCGCCCGTCATGCCTTTTGCGCGGGGATGCTCGGCACGAATCCGACCGAATTTGCTGCGACGGCTCCCCGCCGCCCCAGCCACGGAGCACACCGGAGCCTTCTCTTCATGACCCATTGGAATCAGGCCGGCCGACGCTCTCTCGTTCTCTTGCTCGCGATCGGAGCGCTGGGCTGCGGCGCCCGGACAGGCACGATCGATCACGAGGTGGGCGCGGTCGATGGTCCCGTCCCCCAGCCCGAGGTGTGCAATGGCCTCGATGATGACCTCGATGGCCTGGTCCGGCTGGGGGTGATCCCCAGCGACGGGGGCTTCGACGCCGGAGTGGGTGTGGACGCCAGCATCGACGGCGGCGACATGGATCTGTTCGTGGACGAAGACTTCCGCGACGAGATCGGCCGCTACGTGGACGACGCGCACTGCGGTCGCTGCGGCGCGGCGTGCATCGTCTCGCGTGAGCACGAGCTAGAGGTGGGCTGCGGGCTCGTCGATGAGTACCCGACCTGTGTCGCCACCCTATGCGATCCCGGCTTCATCCCCTCGACCGCGGGCCGGTGCGTGCCGCTCTATGAGCGCCTCTGCCTGTTCTGCGCCGACGATGGAGACTGCGGCGACTTCGACGGCGCGCGCTGCGCCAGCATCGGTGACGAGCAGCGCTGCGCCATCGACTGCGAGCTGGGGTGCCCCGATGGGTACGCTTGCAGCGAGGGTATCTGCGCACCCGAATCCGGGAGCTGCACCTGTGAGGCGGGCGACGACTTCGATCTCGCATGTGCGCTGACCGATCCCGACGGGAACTTCTGCCCAGGGAGCGCGACCTGCGCAGACGGCGTGCTCTCGATGTGCGCTGCGCCGTTCGAGGACTGCGATCACGAAGACGACGACTGCAACGGGGTCATCGACGATGGGTTCGTCGACCGGCTCGGGGCCTACTCGCTCGACATCCACCACTGCGGCGACTGCGGCGTGGACTGCACGTTGTCGGCGGTGCCCGAAGGCGATCTGGTGTGTGGAGGCGATCCCTTCGCGCCGACCTGCGTGCTCTTCTGTCCCGATACGGCCGACGGAATCGACATCGGCGATCGGGTGGATGGAGATCGGCTCATCAGCACGGGGTGCGAGTGCACCGTGAGTTCGGTGGGCGACGAGCCAGGGCCCGTGCGCGTCTCGGGCGAAATGCTGGATGTGAACTGCGACGGCGCCGACGGGATCGTGGTGCAGAGCTTCTACGTGGCGCCCGACGGGAACGACAGCGCAGTCGGCTCGCCGACACGACCTCTGCGAACGCTCGCGGTCGCGGTGCAGCGCGCGCACGACTCGATCCTCTCGAGCACCCCGCGTCCCCACGTGTTCGTCGCGTCGGGCACCTACACCGAGACCCTCGTGCTGCCCGATGGCGTGCTGATCCACGGCGGTTACCGTCGGGACTACTTGGCGCTCGATCCCGACGGGTTTCGCGTCGACATTCGGGCGCCGTCCGACACCACCGCGCCCGGCGGCGCCGCCGTGGTGATCCGCGAGGTCGGCACCACCCAGACCCTGCTCGAGTGGGTGTTCATCCGAGGACGCGACGCGACGACCGACGGCGCGGCGACCTTCGGGATCTACGCTATCGATCCTGGACCGAACCTCACGCTCCGCGATCTGACGGTGCGGGCGGGCGGCGCGGGCGCGGGTCGATCGGGCACCCGCGGCACGGCGGGGGTGAGCTTCATGTCGCTGCCCACGATGGGCGCGACGCCTCGTGGGGCCATCGAGAACCCGAGCCACCTTTGCCTCACCGGCGACGGACGCAACCGGGTGATGGGCGGAAGCGGCGGAGTGAATCGCTGCGGCAGCACCGACGCGAGCGGCGGTGCAGGCGGCTCCTCGCGCTGTCCCATCTTCGCGGAGTTCGAGCCGGCCGGCATCCGGGGCCTTGCCGCTGGCAGCCTCGCGGGCGGCGACGGTGGAGCGGGCGGCCAGGACTCCAACGGTCCGATCACCCGCGCTACCGGCACCTGCGATCGCGACGTCTGCTGTGGCCTCGCGGACTTCAGCGTCCCTACGGACTTCACCGGACCTCAGCCGGGACGACCGGGCCTGAGCGGGAGCAACGGCCGTGCGGGTAACGCGTGCACGGAACCGTTCGGCCGCTTCATGAGCGACAGCTGGGTCGGCATGGACGCGACCAGCGGGAGCCTGGGCACCCCGGGTAGCGGCGGCGGCGGAGGTGGCGCGGGCGGAGGCGCGGAGATGGACTGGTTCGCCGTGTCCTGCGAGTTCGCCGACGGTCTCGGCGGCGGTGGTGGCGGCGGCGGCGCAGGCGGCTGCGGCGGCACCAGCGGCAGCGGCGCGACGAGCGGCGCACCCTCGGTCGCGATCCTCATTCGCTACTCGCGGCCGGGCCTCGCCACGAGCGGACCGACCATCACTCGCGCGAACATCGTGAGTGGCGAAGGTGGACGCGGAGGCGACGGCGGAGCTGGTGGAGAAGGCGGCCGCGGCGCGCTCGGTGCGTTCGGTGGAGAGATCCCCAGGCCCGAACGATCGACTCCAACCCTGGCGGGGCCCTTCGCGGGCGGCCGGGGCGGCGCGGGCGGCAACGGCGGCGCGGGCGGCGGCGGCGGCGGTGGCTGCGGCGGCGCGAGCGTGGGTATCTGGGTGACGGGATTGAGCAGTGAGCCACCCTTCACGGCAGCGTGGCGCTCGGGCAACACGTTCAGCGTGGGGAGCCCAGGGCCAGCGGGTCGAGGCGGCGGAGGCCCAGCGACGGGCGCAGATGGTGCAGAAGGAGGAGCGAGTGATGTCCTTGTCCGCTGAAGCTCGGGGCATTGCGCTCACGTTCGCACTCGCGATGATCGCCCTTCCGGGTTGCTACGACTCGCATCCCTGCGAAGGGCCCGAGCTCTGCAACCTTCGCGACGACGACTGCGACGGCGTGGTCGACGAGGGCTTCGTCGACGATCTCGGTGAGTACAGCACCATCGCCGCGTGCGGCGTGTGCGGGGTGGATTGCCACTCGGTATTTCCTACGGCCGACGAGGTCGCGTGTGTGAGCACGCTGGAGGGTCGCGCGTGTCAGCTGCTCTCGTGCTTCGCCGGCTTTCACCGTGCAGGCGATGGCGCGTGTGTGCCCGACGTGAACGTCCTCTGTCTTCCCTGCAGCGACGATCCCGACTGCCAGCTTCGGCTGCCTGGCACCCGCTGCTTACCGACCGCGACGGGCGCGCTGCGCTGCGGTCAGCCGTGTGATGCGAGCGCGCCTTGCCCCGATGGGTTCACCTGCGCCGCGGAGGAAGAAGGCCCGAGCCAGTGCGTGCCGACCAGTGGGATCTGCGGCTGCACCTCGGCGACCGCAGGCACCGTGCTCGGCTGCTTGCTCGAGAGCCCCACCGGCGATCGCTGCGCCGGCATCCAATCGTGTGGCGAGGAAGGTCCGACCGCGTGCGAGCCCGCGCTCGCTGAGGGTTGCAACGCGCAGGACGACGACTGCGACGGTCTGATCGACGAGGACTTCTTGGATGCCTCGGGCCGCTACGTGTCCCGCTACCACTGCGGTGCGTGCGCGGTCCCGTGCACGGAGCCCGGTCCGAACATGGTCGCCGAGTGCGTGGCGAGCCCGGCATCGGTGACGTGTGAGATCGAGTGCGCCGATGGCTTCGTGGACGTCGATCGGATCTTGGCGAACGGCTGTGAGTGCGAGCGCTGGGACGGCATGGGCCCGCCACCGATCATCGGCGGTGACGCGGACTGCGATGGCATCCCCGACGACACCAACGATTTTGTCTACGTGACCACCACTGGCAGCGACACCAACCCGGGCACGCTGGCGCGGCCGATGCGCACCATCAACGCCGCGACGGCGCGCGCGCGCACCGAGAACAAGGACGTTCTGGTGGCGCGCGGGGTGTACGAGGGACCGGTCAACGTCATCGCGGGCGTGTCGATCTACGGAGGCTACAGCCCCGACTTCAGTGATCGGGATCTCACGCTCTTCCCCGTCTTGCTGGAGCGGACCACGGGTGAAGCGGGCGCGCCTGCGCTGATCTGCACTCGGATCACCGCGGCCACGGAGATCGAAGGCTTCCTGATCGCGGGTTCGGACGCGGTGCGCGAAGGGGAAGGCTCCACTGCCGTCACCCTCGATGGCTGCGGACCGCTCGTCGTGCTGCGCGCGATCGAGACCATCGCAGGCCGCGGCGCGGATGGCATCCGCGGCGACGACTCCAGCGTGAACCTGCGCGAGTGGGGCTTCACGAGCCTGAACGAGCTCGACGGCACCTCGGGCGGCACTGGCCTGGATGGCACCACGAGCGTGTGCACCCGCATCACGGGCGGCAGCACGGCGCGCCACTTCTGCGGACCGGGGCGCGTCGTCGATGTGAGCGGCGGCGCGGGCGGCCCGGCCGAGTGTCCCGGCAGCATCTGCAGCAACGGCTCGGCGTGCGGCAACGCGGGCTGCACCGACTTCACCGTAGGCGGCGTCTGTAACCTCGCCGCTGCGCGCGCCGTCGCGACGCCCAACCCTGCGGCAGGCGCCGGCAGAGGACCCGGCGCCGGCGCCGCGGGCGAGCTGACCTACAACGCGCCCACCAACCGCGGCGTGTGCAACTTCTGCGACGACAACCCGACGCTGCCCCGCGAAGGCGGCGCGGGCGGCGACGGAACGATTGGAATGGATGGCGGTGCGGGGACGGGATGCGGCGGCACCCCGACCATCAGCACCGACGGTCGGGTCTCCGGCAGCGACGGCACCAACGGGAGCCTCGGCATCGACGGCGGCGGCGCGGGCGGCGGGAGCGCGGGCGGCGGCTATGAGGTGATCGGCGGGACCACCGGCGAGTGTGGGGACCGAGCTGGCGGAAGCGGCGGCGGCGGCGGGAGCGGCGGATGTGGCGCGCCCGGCGCGGATGGCGGCACGGGCGGCGGCTACGCGATCGGCATCTTCGTTCGCATCGATCCGGCCAGCGGACGCGGACCCACCTTCGACAACGTACGTGTGGTGACCGCGAGCGCTGGAGACGGCGGCGACGGTGGTGTCGGCGCGGACGGCGGCTCGGGCGGCATCGGCGCGGCGGGCGGCGTCGGCCGCTTCTGGTGTGCGCGCACCGGCGGACGCGGCGGCGACGGCGGACGCGGCGGCGCGGGCGGCGGCGGCGGTGGCGGATGCGGCGGCGGAAGCCACGGCGTGTACGTCGTGGCGGCGAGCGCCGCCTACCGCGACGAAGTCAGCAGCACGGTCGCCATCGAATCGACCGGTGTGGCGGGGCGCGCAGGGCGCGGTGGATTCTCCCCAGGCGACGGCGGCACCGACGGAAGCGCTGGCGCCGCGAGCCCGGTCTTCTCGGGGCCGTGATCCCTCGCGCGTTCATCGCCGATGGAGACGCTCGAAACGCTTCCTCCGCCCCGGGCGAACGCCACACGTGATGCGCTCACGCCCTGCTCCGTGCCTCTTGGATCCGTGCCTCTTGGATCCGTGCCTCTTGGCTCTGTGCCTTTTGATCGTGACGCTCGCGATCTCGATCGAGGTGCAGGCGCAAGCGGGGGACTGGATGCGGCTGGGTGATGCGCTCGTCGAGGGCGGAGCTCCGGATGGCCTCGAGCGTGCGCTCGATGCGTACGGCCTGGTCGATCCGTCCGGCCCCGATGCGCTGCGCGTGCTGGAGCGCCGGGCCTTCGTGAACTTCCTCCTCGGCCGGATGACCGCGTCGATCGCTTGCTACGTGCCGCTCCTCGATCAGTTGGAGCGCGATCGTTCATCGGTCGGCCGCGTCGCACGACGGGCCATGCGCGAGGAGGCGCTGGTGGTGTTGGCATCGGTCGTCGCCGACCCCGACTGGGATCGAGACGGCGTGCCGGAAGCGACCGCGATGACTCGCCTCGCGGACCCTGCATTGATTCCTCAGGATCGTGCTTGGCTCGCACCTCTCTACTTTGCGACCGGTCGCTCGCTCTACTTCACCTCGCGCGATCCGGCCGCCATCGCCGTGTTCGATCACGCGCTCGGTCACTGGCCCGCCCCGGAGCACGGCACGCTGCTCGAGGCGGCGTGTCGGCGTCATCACGCTCGTCCGACGACGCTGCCCGACGAGGACCCGGGTGATCGGTCGACAGCGAACGAGACCTGCGCGCGCCACGCGTTCTGATCGCACTGGGATCTCGCGTCAGCGCTTGCCACTCAACAGGCGCGCGAGCCGATCGGGCTCGATCCTCACCAAGAGCGTCTTGTCGCGCTCGACCTGCACCGATCCGGGAGGCGAGCCCCGCTTCTTGCGGACGTGGCGGCGCTCGACGTAGCTGACCTCCACCTTCTCTTCACCGCGCGCGTCGCTGAAGTGGGCAGCGAGGGTCGCGGCGTCGATCAGGAGCTGGGGTTCGATCGTCTCGCCCTTCTCGAGCGGCACCACCACGTGCGAGCCCGGCATGCCCCGGGCGTGCAGCCAGAGATCGTGGGCCCGCGCGACCTTGGTGGTGAGCTCGTCGTTGTCGGCCGAGGTTTTTCCGACCAACACGACCCGCGCGCCGATGGCGATGATCTCTCGGTAGGGCAGCCGGGTTCGGATCTCGCCCTTCGGTCCTTTGATCGGCGCCTGCGCTGGACGCACGGCGGCGCGCACCTCGAGCGCGAGCACATCGAGCGGCACGTCGTCGTCCTCGATCCGCAGCGCGAGCCGCTCGAGCTCGCTCTTCGCTTCCATCGCTTCGCCGGACCGCGCGCGCGCGACCTTCTCACCGCTTCGGCGGCGGCGCGCCTCCTCGAAGCGTCGCTCGGCGGCGTCGAAGGGGGTGCGGCCCTCGAGATCGATCGATCGGATAGCGCCGCTCGCCGGATCCTCGAGCTGCACCACCCCGGACGCCTCCCCGAGCTGATGGGCACACGCCAGGAGCAGCTGGGCTTCGGCCGTGAGCTCGCCCGCGCGCTCGGCGTGGGTCAGGTCCCGCTCGATGGCGACGATGCGCCGACCCATGCGATCCATCTGGCGCTGGACATCCTTGAGCAGCGCGCGGCGGGCGCTGGTCTCATCGTGCTCTTGCCGCTCGGCGAAGAGGTGCTCGCCCTCGATCAAGAGCGCCTCGAGCGTCGAGAGCATCAGCGGGGTTGCGCCGCCCGGCGCGCCGTACGGCTGCCCCAGCTTCGCGCCGCGGTGCTCGTTGGCCTTCACCGAGAGCGCGCCTATCGTTCGTCCTTCCTTCTCGAGAACGAGGTTCGGGGTGCGCTCGAGGTAGAGGGTCGCCGACAGCGGTCCGCCCTTCAGATCGAAGGCCAGCGCGCCGGGCACCACGCGCACACCCACGATCGCGAAGCCCTCGATGTGCTTGCGTAGAAAGGTGGTGAAGCCCGTTGCGACCGGACTCGGCGGCCGCGAGCGCACCAAGCCGACGCTCACCTGACGCGGCTGCGCGGAGAGCAAGAGGGTTCCCTCCAACGATCCGCTGAGCGTGAGGCCGATGATCTGCGGCTTGGGCAGGTCGATGCGCCGGATCCGAGCACCTTCGAGAAACCACGTCACGTACGTGATCTAGCGCGACCTCCGCCCATCCGGCTGAGATAGATTCGACACCATGGGCACGGACGACGAGCACAGCCGAACGCCCGAGCACGACCTGCCCGTTGAGCGACTCGATCTGGGGCCGATTGGTCGTACGCCGTCCAGCTACTCGAGTGCGTTGATGACGTTTGACCCGCCTTGATGGGAGCGTGAGGTCCGCGCCCCGTAGAACCAGCCCACACGAGACGCGCAGCGAAGAAGGCGGCGCGACTCACATCTCTGGTTCGTAAACAAAGGACACATTCGTCATGGGCATGTACTTCAGCGATCTCTACGTCGACACCTTGGGCAAGGCCGTCTTTCAGCCGGGCGAGCAGCTCGTCGCGCGCACCAGCGCGGCGCACGCGCCCTGGTGGTCGATGGGCATCCCGATGCTCGCGAGCCAGTACCTGGTGATGGTCACCAACCAGCGCGCGGTGCTCGCGCGGCACAAGCGCGGCTGGCTCACCGGCGACCGCCTCGAGGAGATCAAGTCGGTTCCCCTGCAGCAGATCTCGCAGCTCAAGGTCGGCGGCATGTTCGCCAAGAAGACCCTCGCGATCAAAGGCGGCGACGTCGACCTCTCGCTGTCGGTGCGGGGCGGCTTCCTCGAGATCCCCAACAACGTCGATGGCGCGAAGAAGCTCGCCGAGACCTGGCAGCGCACCAAGGCGCTCCCCGCCTGAAGTCGCACGATCACCTCCTCCCGTCGCGCCCCCGGATGCCCGCGGTGGCGCGACGACAGGGGAGCGATGAGGTTGGATCGGGTCCGCGCAGGTAGTCTCCGGGCATGGAGAACGCGCGCCGATTCCTTCTGGGCCTCTTGTCCGTCGCGTACGTGCTCGCCGGGGTGAACCACTTCGTGAACCCCGACTTCTACGTGGCGATCATGCCGCCGTACTTGCCGTGGCACCTGCCGCTGGTGTGGCTCAGCGGGGTCGCGGAAGTCGCGCTGGGCATCGGGGTCCTGGTCCCCAAGACCCGCAACGTCGCGGGCTGGGGTCTGGTCGCGCTGCTGGTCGCGGTCTTCCCGGCGAACCTGCACATGGCGCTTCATCACGAAGACTTCGCCGACGTCCCGCTGTGGGCTGTCTATCTCCGGCTGCCGCTTCAGCTGCTGCTGATCGCGTGGGCCTGGTGGGCCACGCGATCACCGACGGGCGCTCAGACGCGGTAGTTCGGCGCCTCTTCGGTGACCACCACGTCGTGCACGTGGCTCTCTTTGAGACCCTGCGCGGTCTGACGGACGAACTTCGCCTTGGTACGGAGCTCTGCGATGTCTTTGCATCCCGTGTAGCCCATGCCCGCGCGCAGACCGCCGACGAGCTGGTAGACCACGCTCGAGAGCGAGCCGCGGTGAGGAACCCGGCCTTCGATGCCCTCGGGGACCAGCTTGCCGGCGTCTTCGACATCCGCCTGGGCGTAGCGATCCTTGCTGCCCTTTCGCATCGCGCCGAGCGAGCCCATGCCGCGGTAGGTCTTGTAGCTTCGGCCCTGGTAGAGGACGACCTCACCGGGGGTCTCGTCGGTGCCGGCGAAGAGGCTGCCGATCATCACCACTTCGGCGCCCGCGGCGATGGCCTTGACCATGTCGCCCGAGAACTTGATGCCGCCGTCGGCGATCACCGGCACGTCGTGCTTGGCCGCGGCACGGGCGCAGTCGGCGATCGCGCTCATCTGAGGCACGCCGACGCCGGCGACGATGCGCGTCGTGCAGATCGATCCCGGACCGATGCCGACCTTGATGCCGTCGGCGCCCGCCTCGATCAGCGCGAGCGTCGCTTCGGCGGTGGCGATGTTGCCCGCGATCACCTGGGTGTGGGGATGGGCCCGCTTGGTGTCTTTGATCGCGTCGATCACGCCCTTGCTGTGGCCGTGTGCGGTGTCGATCACCAGCACATCCACGCCCGCAGCCACCAGCGCCGCCGCGCGCTCGACGCGGTCCTTGCCGACCCCCAGCGCGGCCGCGACCCGAAGGCGTCCCTTGTCGTCCTTTATCGCGTGAGGATGACGCTCGGCCTGCAAGAGATCGCGGATGGTGATCAGGCCCAACAGCTCGCCCTGATCACCGGTGACCAAGAGCTTCTCGATGCGGTGCGCGTGCAAGAGCTCGCGCGCCCGCTCCTGCGAGACGCCGAGAGGAACGGTCACCAGCTCACGGGTCATGAGCTGCTCGACCGGCTGGGTGAGGTTCTTCTCGAAGCGCACGTCGCGGCTGGTGAGGATGCCGACGACCTTGCCGCCCTCGACGACCGGTAGGCCCGAGATGTCGTGCTTGCGCATCACCTCGAACGCGTCGCGCAAAGAGCGCTTCGGATCGATGGTGACCGGATCGAGGACCATGCCCGACTCGGCGCGCTTCACCTTGAGGACCTCGCGGGCCTGCTCTTCGGGGGTGAGGTTCTTGTGCAGGACCCCGAGGCCGCCTTCGCGCGCCATCGTCACCGCCGTGCGCCACTCGGTGACCGAGTCCATCGCGGCGCTGACCACCGGGATGTTCAGCGAGAGCTCGCGGGTGAGCCGGGTCCGTACGTCGGCGTCGGCCGGGAGGAAGTCGGCGTAACCGGGCTGGAGCAAGACATCATCGAAGGTGAGGGCAAGACGCGGATGCTCGTCGATCACGGGGGCCTCCTAAAAGAGGGGCCGAGTATGTGGCGGGACGAGACCTTCGGCGAGGACGCACGAGAGCGCTCGCACGGAGCGCGTCCGGCGCGACCGGTGTCGAGAGACAGGGATCAGCGCGAACCGAGGCTGGTGGAGCGCGCACCTCGGTGGACCTGGGTGCCAATCCACGCAATGCCTCGCCCAGCACTCGCCTGCGGTGCCGTACCTGGCGCCTTACCGCTAGCCGCCCCTCGAATGCCACGAAAGCCCAGCAGCAAGGACGCCATCATCACCGAGCTGTTTCGGGGACATCTCCGAAAGCACACCGAGATCACCGAAGCCGGGTACGCCCGTACCCAAGAGCTCGAGCCCCGGCTGCGCATCGCGTTCGAGCCGAGCTTCGATGTTCGTCGCGAAGGCCGAACGCTGCTCGGGGGCCTCGCGGGGATCACCTTGGGCGAGAAAGGCTCGTCGCTGTTCTCGCCCGCGACGGAGGATCTCCGTTCAGCATCCCAGGCCGTCTTCCTTCGCGCGGTCGAGATAGACGGGGTCCCCCTCGAAGCGCGCGAGGTGCTCGCCACCGCGCTTGGGCCCTGCACCTGGGTCTGTTGCTCTCGTTCGTGCGCGACGACAGCGAGCACCAGGCGCGGACGTACCGAATCTTGGGGCGGTGCTGAATCTCTTGCCCACGTTCGTCGGGCTCGCGGGACACTCTTCTCCCCCGTGCTCCGGGAGCTCCAGGCCATCTTGGCCGAGTTCCACTGAGACGGCGCTGCTACGCGAGCTGCGAGAACTGTCCGAGCGATGGCGTGTGCATCGACGCGCTCTGCTATCGGCGCGACGCCGACGCGGGGGTGGCCGCCCTCGATGCGGGGGCCGACACAGGCGCGCCGAACCGAGAAGCATGCAACCCCCTCGACACCGTGCCCTGCACAGGCGCACGCAACTGTGAATCGGCCTATGCCGCGGATGCGGTCTGCAGGATGACCTGCACCGAGCACTCGGAGTGTGCGGAGCCCAATCGCTGTGTACGCACGGTGGAAGGATCGAGCCGTCAGTGCACCCTCGCCTGTGATCCCCTGACGGGTGCCGGGTGCCTCGGCGACGACAGCTGCGACCACCTCTACTTTCAAGTCGAGGAGACCTACTTGCAGGCGTGGGAGTGCCGGCACACCGGGACCATGGCGTCCGGCGCTCCGTGTGCCACCGATGAACCGATGCAGTGCGGTCGAGGCCTGACGTGCTCGAGCGATTCGGGCGGGGCGTTCTGCCGCCCTCTCTGCGACATCGACGACGACACCTGCGCCGACGGCTTCGACTGCCACCTGGTAGACGGGGCGCCGGCGATCGGCGGACGGCTCTACGGCGCCTGCACACCGTCGCTCTGAGCAGTCTCAGCGATCAGGCCGACGCTGCGACCTGCCCGCGCTCCCACGCGAAGCGCACCTGCGCCATCCGAAGCAACGCTGCGCGACAGGCGCGGAGCGAGCGAAGTAGCTCGTGGTCGGCTTCATCGCGTGCGCGCGGCGTGAGGCTCTGGATCTCTCGCTCGAGGCGGCCGAGCTCGATCAGGGCGAGCCGCAGTTGGCCTTCGGGATCACGAATCGTGTGGGTCGTCGTCATGTGCCGCGACTGTGGGCGCGCTCGCGACGCGCTGCACGCAACGCACGTGCGACGGAACGAGGGGCCACGTCACCTGCGCGACGCAACCGACTCGAGACCGCTGCACTTCTCGCGCGACCGTGCGCGCTCAGCGCCGACGGCGCACGAGCAGCCACGCGAGACCGAACAGCGCCACGAGCGCGGCGTCGCCTCCGCGTCGTGACGACGTGCGGCAGCCGCAGCCACCGGCCAAGCCGGGCGAGGAGACGTCCGCGCCGACGGGCCCGCTGTCGAAGGAACCGCCCGTGTCACGAGGACCGGTGTCGCTCGGACCACCGTCGCCAGGACCGACATCACCCGCGTCGGAGGGCCCGACGTCGAGCTCGATCGTTGCGTCGACGTCACCTGCGTCCGACGCGATGCCGGCGTCGTCCAACCCAGCGTCCTCCTCGATGCCAGCGTCCTCGATGCCGCTGTCGTCGTCCGCGCCAGCGTCGTCGTCCATGCCAGCGTCGGTGCCGGCATCGACGCCCGTGTCGGGCTCGCCCGCATCGATCCCGGCGTCCACCCCCGCGTCGCACTCGCCCGCGCCCGCGCACGTACCGGTCGAGCTGCACACGTCGCCCGTGGTGCACGCGTCGCCGTCGTTGCAGGTCGTTCCTGTGGTGGGGGTGAACACGCACGCGCCCGCGACACAGGCGTCGCTGGTGCACGCGTTGGTGTCGGCGCAGACCATCGGCGCGCCGCTGCTGCACGCGCCGGCCGCGCAGACGTCGCCGACGGTGCACGCGTTGCCGTCACTGCAGCTCACCGTGTTGTTGACGAACCCGCAGCCCGTCGCAGGCACGCAGGTGGCGGTGGTGCAGGGGTTGGCATCCTCGACGCATACCAACGCCGTGCCGCCGCAGGTGCCCGTCCCCGAGCAGACATCCAGGGTCGTGCACGCGTTGCCGTCGTTGCAGAGGACCCCGGGCGTCGGAGTGTGGGTGCAGGCGCCGCCCGCATCGCACGCGTCTGCAGTGCATGGGTTGGCGTCGTCGCACGACGTGATCCCCGCGCAGAGGATGCCCGCGATGCCGCTGATGCAGACGTCGCCCGTGGTGCACGCCCTGCCGTCGTTGCACGCGACGCCCGGCGTCTCGGTGAAGACGCAGCCACCCGCCGAAGCAGACGAGCAGGTGTCGGTGGTGCACTGGTTTCCGTCGTTGCAGACCCGCGCGGTCCCGCCACCGCACGTCGCGGCCGCGCTGCAGGTGGTGCCCACGGTGCAGCCATCGCCGTCATCACAGCTCGCGCCGACATCGGCGACGCAGGCAAAGCGGGTGCAGGTGCGGCACGCGCTGCAGGTGCCGGCCAAAGGTCCGCAGTCCTCCAGGGTATCGGGGAAGTCGACGGCGCAGTCGTCGGTGTCCTGCGCGACGGGTGAGCGCGTCGCGATCGTGCCCGTCGCAGGCGCCGCGCGGGGGGTCACCCCGGGATACGCACCAACCCCGTAGTTCACCAAATCCACCACGGTATTGTGAAAGCCGAGCACCAGGATCTCGTCGCTCGTGTTGTTGAGCGCGAAGTCCGGAGCGGCGGTCCAAGTCCCATGGGGCGTCAGATCAGGCACCAAGAGATCCGTGTTCCCCTCCTCGAAGTCGGGCGAAGCGCCGTATTGAGCCGCGAAGGCGAGCGCGCTGTCGGCTATCACCACACGGGCGCCGGTCGCCAGCGACGTCGTCGGAAAGCACTGCATCGACTCGCCGGTCGTCGGGGTCTCCTCGTCGCCCACGCAGAAGCCCGCGAGGTCGACCGCGAGGGGTGTTTGGTTTCGAAGCTCGATCCACTCGGTCCCCCCCGCGGCGGCCGCGCTGAGGTAGCGGGTCACGACGATCGGTGCATAGGGCTCCCGCCGGGTGCGGTCGAACCAGACGTCGACCGAGTAGTTCAGCACTCCGTCACTCACCTCGGCGAACGTGTTGGGGAAGGTGCCGGTCGTGGGATCGCCGTAGTCGGTCATCACGTCGAGGGCGTCCGAGGTTCCGGGGCTGTCGAGGGTGTCGCCACCAGCGCTCGCCGCGTCTTCGCGGAACAGCGCGACCGAGAACCGGAGCACGTCGATGCTGCGCCCACTCATCTCGAGCATCGACCAAGGCACCGCGATCTCCACGACGCCGCCAGTGCTCGCGAAGGCCGGTGTCCCGATCACCGTGAACGTGGTGTCGCGCAGGCGGGCGGAGCTGAATCCCAGGGTCTGCACCAAGAACTCCCACTCGGCCTCGGCGGCGACGGTGGTGTCCGCGAAGCCCGCGAAGTTCGGCTCGCCACTGCCCGAGACCCGATCGACATCGATCGCGATCTGGATCTGCGGTGGGTTCACGAACACGGATCCGGCCGCACCAAGTTCGATCAGGAAGTAGACGTTGGTCGCGTCGGCGGTCACCGCGAAGCGGGTGAAATCGGTGGGCTCGGGGGTCGCGAAGTCGGTACGCGCATCGAGCCGCGCGTCAACCCAGACGAACTCGCCGCTCGAGGTTGCGCTCCGTGCGAGCAGGCCGAGGTTCGGACCGTTGGGTGCGCGCGTCGTCCAGTCGGTCGCGCTGCCGTCGATCACCACGCCGTGTGCTAGCGCGGGTGCGGGGGCCGCCGAGAGCAAGCCAACCACGAGCGAGAGAGAGAGAGAGAGAGAGCGAGAGAGAGCCGTCATGGGAGAGCCTCCGAGCACCGAGGGTACCCCAGGATCACGGCCGCCGCGCGGGGGTGGGCTCAGCGGATGTTCGTGCTCCGATTGACCTCCTGACGACGCCTGGCGGTCAGCTACGCTGCGCGCCCCAGTGCAATTCTTCGTCTTCCATCACTCGGCCGCGCTCACCGTCGCGTTCGCGCTCGCCGCCGGCATGGTGGGTCAATCGGTCGCGCACCACCTCCGCCTGCCGGGCATCGTCGCTCTCTTGGTGCTCGGCGTCGCGCTGGGACCGGACGGCGCGAACCTGGTGCGTCCCGAGGCGCTCGGCGACGGCCTGCCCGCGCTGGTGGGCTTCGCCGTCGCCGTGATCCTCTTCGAGGGCGGCATGAGCCTGAACCTGCGCCGCTTGCGTCGCTCCGAACGGGCGATCCGCCGTCTGGTCACAGTGGGCGCGCTGGTGAGCCTGATCGCGGGCACGCTCTTGGTGCGGGTGGTCCTCGGGTGGGATTGGGCGCGATCGATGCTCTTCGGGACCTTGGTGATCGTCACCGGCCCCACGGTCGTCACGCCGCTCTTGCGCCGCTTGAAGATCAAGAAGCCCGTCTCCACGGTGCTCGAGGCAGAAGGCGTTCTCATCGACGCGGTCGGCGCCATCACGGCGGCGGTCGCGCTCGAGGTGGTGCTCTCGCCGTCCGATCAAGGCATCGCGCTAGCGATCCCGACCATCGTCGGCCGCCTGCTCTTCGGCACCGCGGTCGGGGTGATCGGCGGCGGCGTCGTCGCGCTGCTGCTGCGCTTTCGAGGCGTCGTCCCCGAGGGCCTCGAGACGGTGATGACGCTCAGCTTCGCGGTGCTGGTCTTCGAAGGCTCGAACGCCGTCGTGCACGAGAGCGGGATCGCAGCAGTCACGGTGGCGGGCTTGGTAGTGGGCAACTCGCAGACCTACGTGGCCCGCGAGCTCCGCGAGTTCAAAGAGCAGCTCACCACCCTCTTCATCGGGATGCTCTTCGTGCTCTTGGTCGCCGACGTGCGCCTGGCCGACATCCTCGCGCTGGGCACCGGTGGTTTGCTCATCGCCGTCGGCACAATCGTGCTCGTGCGCCCGCTGAGCGTGGGCCTCAGCACCATCCGCACCGAGCTGAACATGAAAGAGCGCTTCTTCGTGGCCTGGCTCGGTCCCCGAGGGATCGTCGCCGCGGCGGTGGCCTCGCTCTTCGCGTACGCCCTCGATGACGCGGGGATCGAAGGCGGACGAGAGCTCTCGTCCCTGGTGTTCTTGGTGATCGCGGTGACGGTGGGCTGGGCAGCGCTCACCGGAGGATTGGCGGCGCGCGCCCTGAATCTGAAGCGCAAGAGCGGCGATGGCTGGGTGGTCTTCGGCGGCAGCGCGCTCGCGCGGGAACTCTGTACGCTGCTCCAAAGCTCGGGCGGTGAGGTGTTGGCGCTCGACAACGACCCCAACAACATCAAGGCGCTCGAGGAGGCGAAAGTGCGCGCGCTTCAGGGCAACGCGCTCGAGGAGGGAACGCACCTGCGGGCTCAGCTCGACACCCGCACCGGGGCGATCGCGGTCACCGCGAACGAGGAGGTGAACTACCTCTTCGGCGAGAAGGCCCGCCTTCATCATCGCGACATCCGCTTCGCCATTGGCCTCGCGAAGTGGGAGCACGGGGTCACCCCCGAGATGGTCGACGACTTCGGAGGCGAGGTCCTCTTCGGCGCCGCGATCGACGTCACCCTCTGGAGCAACCGCCTGGAAGCCGAAACCTGCGAGGTCGTGTGGCACCGCTTCGTCGGCAACCGCAAGAGCCCGCGCCTCTGCACCGAGGGCATGTCGCACCCGTCCTTCGTGCCCTTGGTGATGCGGCGTAGAAGAGTGGTCGGCCCGGTCACCAACCGCTCACGCTTCCGGCGCGGGACCGACGTGGCGATCCTCATCGACAGCACGCACGCCGAGGCCGCCACCGAGAACCTCGCCCAGCGTGGCTGGGTGCCAGTCAGCACGCCGTGAGCACCAACCCAAGCAAACGAGACGCTCAGCTCGGCTGGTAGACCATCAGCGCGACGATCGCTATCAGCAGACCGAGCGCGAGACTGGCCGGACCCGCGCGTCGTCGACCGTCGATGCCCACCGCAAACAGCAGCACTTGGATCTGTACGATCGCGAGCACCAGCGCGGCCAGCACCCACATCGAGAGCAGCGAGACGCCACGCATCCACGTGAGCACGAAGCCGAGCGCCACGCTCAGGCCCCAGCCGGGCCCGGCGACGAAGTACACGGCGCGCTGTCGATCCGCGAGTGCTTCGGGCAAGAACGCGCCGACGCTTCCCGCCGCCAAGGCCATCGCAGCCAAGAGCTTGAGGAGCCGCAGCGCGGCGAAGAGCTCGATCGGGAAGTCCATTCTCAGCTGCTCGACGCGGACAGGAGCGCCTGCGCCGACAAGAGCCCGTTGTAGACCAAGTGCGCGACGGCGGGCACCACGACGGATCCCGACGCTGCGCGCAGCGCCGTGAACCCGAGCGCCGCGATGGCGATCGACAGCAAGCCGCCCCAGCTCCCCCAGGTCTGCGGCAAGTGCACCACCGCGAAGACCATCCACGATCCGATGAAGGCATAGAGGCTGCGCATGCCAGCGCCATCGCCACGCAGGACGCCATAGACCAGCCCGCGGAAGAAGACCTCCTCGGCGATCGGCGCGGTCACCGCGAGCGCAGCGAACGAGAGCATGCCGCTCGGCCAAGAGACGAACGCCTCGATCGGCGCCTCCCCCGTGGAGGGGACGATGGAGAGCGCGAGGCCCGCGATCCGATAGAGCGCCAGGCCCGCGATCGGCGCGAGCACCAAGAGCGCGTAGGGCCGGGCCCTGTTGAGGGTCGAGCCGCCTGGGGCGACCTCGATCCGTCCCACCCCCAGGATCGCGAGACGATCTTTGGCGCGCGCCAAGAACGCCGCCGCCAGAACCACCTCGAAGAGCGCCAGCGACAGGCCGCTGATCAGGCCCCCGAGCGCGCCTCCCGGCAGGTGCGGAGTGACGTAGCGCATGAAGCCGTAGAGCAGCAGCGCGGCCGCGGTGGCAATCGCGACGCCGAAGCGCAGCGCGAGCATCCCTCCTGCGTCTGCGCGCATCGGGCGGAGATAGAGCGCGAGGCTCAAGAGGAGCGCCAGCACGAGGATGGCGAAGATCAGATCTCGATCCGCTGCACCGAGCGAGCGACGCGCCAACGTGCGGGCGCGAAAGTGCGGCGAGGCTTCGGGCAACGCTGCGGACCACGAGAGCTCGGTCACGTACGTCCCATCGACCTCGATCACGCCCTGCCCCGCGTTCAGGCACGTGAGCGTCGCCGAGCGCCGTGCCCCCGCGAGAAGCTCGGCGTCCAACGGGCTCCGCACGACGTCTTCGGGACCTTCGCTTCCGCTGCACACGATGGCCACCGTCAACGCGCTGGCCCAAGTGGCGGGATCGAGGGTGGAGCTCGAGCAGACCTCGAAGACCACCTCGTCGTCGCGACGCAGGTCGGCAGAGAGCATCGCCACCCGACCGCTCTCGCCCTCCGCTGTCACCAGCGGCGAGACCACCTCGAGCTCGCGCGCTTCGAGCGCGCTCACCCGACCGCCGACGCTGAGCAGCACCATCACGAGCCCCGCGGACAACGCCGACGCCAGGACGATCGCCACCCGCGGCAGCCGCGGGGCCCGGGCTTTCTCGAGCGATTCGCTGGGTTCGCTGACCCGTTCGTCCGGCTCGCTCATGGCGCCGGGACTCTATCCGAGCGGATGTCGCGCCCGGTCCCGAAACGGGCGCTGGCACGGAATCGCGGACGGCCGATCGCGATCTAACCAGCCACCCCAGATCGCGCCCTGGGCCTCTCGACCCCTTCATTTTGGGTCCTGAGCGAGACCGCACTCCCGAGGATCACGAATGAAATCAGACGGATCAAACGCGAGTCTCGAAGTGACGTGACAATGGGTGACCAGGCGTGTCGTGCCACCGATTGTCTCGTTTGCGATCCTCTGTTAGATCGCCCCGCATGCGCATCAGCAACTCGTTCTCCGAGTCCGAGATCCAAATGATGGACTTCATCCTCTCCACCCTTCTGCGCGGGGGCACGCCTCACATGGCCGTGCGCTCGAAGGACTTCGCGGCCGTGTGCCGCAAGGTCCAGGCGATGAAGGTCCGCGTGCAGGAGATCAAGGACGGTAAGGTCCCCGGGGGCGGCGGCCGCAAGGTCGAGAAGTCCTCGGTCGGCTTGATCGGCGCGCCCGACATGCAGGACGACGCGAGCGATGGCGCCGAGGCAGGCGACGATCTCGAGCACGTCGGCTGATCGGGACGCCCTCGGTCAGCGAGACCGAGGGCGCACCGGATAGACGACGCGGCCGGCCTCGCGCCGCGGCGGGAGCACCTCCATCACGTCCAGGCGCAGCGTCTTGCGCGCGCCGCTGGGGAGACGGATCCGGGTCCCGCCATCGGGCTCCTCGCCTTCCACGCGGCAGAGGCCGAACTGTCGGTGCTCGACGAAGTCACCGCGTTGCGGCTCGGTCGGCTCGCTCGCGTCGGGTTCAGGCGCGCTCTTGGAGACCGCCGCGACGGCAGCCCACGAGATGGGATTCGGGGGCCCGGCAGGCGCGGCCTTCGGTGGCTCGACGACGGGTGACGCGACGGGCGCAACCTGCACGGCACGCTCGGGCCGCGCATCCAGCGGTCGGGGATCAGCGACGACAGCGCGGGCGCGCGCGGCGACGCCTGGGATCTTCTCGCCCGTGCGCCACACCGGTAGACCCAGCGTGGCGTCCTCTTGCCGCTCGAGGCGCGCGTCTTCGAAGACCTCGATCACGCACTCGATCGAGAGCGCCGAGGCCTGGGTGATGCGACCGCCGAGCGCGTGCGGGACTCCGTCTCGCTCGCGGCTCACCACTCCGTCCACCTCGAAGCACGGCTCGCCGAGCCGCATCGCCAGCACGCCCTCGAACGAGACCGTCAGCGGACCCTCGATGCGCTTGGCCGCGCGAAACGCTCGACCTTCTCCGTCCCAGCTCGCGAGCTCCGCCCACTCGACCAGACCGCGGCCGCGCACCCACCCGGCGCGGTAGTGATCGGCCTGCGCAAAGCGGGTGAGAGACGCGACCAGGTCTTCGCCAGGCTCGAGACGAACGACGAAGCGGCGGACGTGACGGGTCTCCTGAGCGAGCATCGCTCGGCGTTGTTGCTCAGGTGCGGCGCTTGAGCCAGTCCCGAACCGCCTGCCCCGTCCCGAAGGACCAGGGACGTAGCTTCTCGACCGCGACGCGCTTGGTCGCCTCGAGCTCCGGGCTCAGGGTGATCTCTCCGCTCGCGCGCACGTGGTAGGCGACGAGCAGCTCGTTCCGCTGTTCGAACGCATAGGCGCCCACCAGCGAGACGACCTCGCCGTCGAGGCCGAGCTCCTCCTTCACTTCGCGCAGGATGCCAGCCTCGGGGCTCTCGCCCGCCTCGAGGAAGCCGGTGATGAGGCCGAACATCTTCTCGGGCCAACCCGCGCCTCGGGCCAAGACCACATGCGGCGGCCCATCGTCACTCGCCCCGAGCCGATGCTCCACGATGGCCGCGACCACCGGGGTCGGGTTCCCGTACACGAGGAAGCTGCAGTCGACGCAGCGAAGGCGCTCTCGGCCTTCGTCCACATGGGGCGCGAGCGCGCCGCCGCAGCGAGCACAGAACTTGGATTCGCTTGGGCTCATGGTGGCCGAGGCTACCGCACGGCAGAAATCTCGCGAGCCCTCCGCCTCTTCTCTACGGTGCTCGTCCACACCATGAACGCCCACGCCATAGCGGTCGCGGAGCTCGATCTACAGATCGAGCGCTTCTTGGGCTGGCTCGCGAAAGAGAAGCGGTCCCCCAAGAGCACGGTCGAGACTTACGCGCGGGTGCTGACCGAGCTCCGAGCGTTCCTCGCATCGCGCGGCTTGCCCCTCGACGCACGAGCGCTCTCGCTCGCTAGCCTCCGAGCGTTCTTGGCCCACGTCCACGACGGAGCGGCGGCGGCCACCACCGCGCGCAAGATCTCGACCCTGCGATCCTTCGGCCGCTACCTGCTTCGTCAGGGAGAGGTGAAGGCCAACGTCGCCGCGCAGCTCAAGACGCCGAAAGTACCGAGGCCGTTGCCTCACTTCCTCACCGTCGACGAAGCGTTCAGGGTCGTCGAAGCGCCCGCGGAAGATCTGCACCGCGAGGACGCGCTGAGGGCGCGCGACACCGCGCTGCTGGAGCTGCTCTACGGCGCCGGCCTTCGGGTCTCGGAGCTGGCAGGCCTTCGCTTGGAGGCGCTCGACCTCGCGCAGCAGCGCGTGCGGGTGCTGGGCAAAGGACAGAAGGAGCGCCTCGCCCCATTCGGGGGGCCGGCGAAGGTGGCGCTCGAGGGTTGGATCGAGGAGCGCGCGTCCGTGCATGAGCGCCGAGGCGCGAAGGCCCCGACGGACAAGCTCTTCCTCGGCCAGCGCGGCACCGAGCTCACGGTGAGGCAGGTGCAGAACATCGTGCGTCGCTACGGCGCGCTCGGCGCGGGACGAGGTGATCTTCATCCGCACGCGCTCCGCCACACGTGCGCGACGCATCTCTTGGACGCGGGCGCCGATCTGCGCGGCATCCAGGAGCTCCTGGGACACGCCAGCCTATCGACGACCCAGCGCTACACCCACGTGACCATCGACCGGCTGATGGCCGTCTACGACAAGGCGCATCCTCTCGCGCGGGCGAGCAAGGCCGTGCGAGCGGCCAATGACGATCAGTGAGATCGACGACGGCGGACGAGCAGCGCGAGGGGAAGGAGCGCGAGGAAGGCGACGCTGGAAGCAGCGCGACGCGGCGTCGTCCGGCAGGCGCATCCGCTGGACGTCTCGGCCGCTGGCATCTCGGCGGTCGGCGCCGCAATCGGTGAAGTCGGTTCGGGGGTCGCGACGGGTGCGGTGGGCGCGCCCTCACCAGGCATCACGCAACGGCGCGCGCGCTCGCAGCTGGACTCGACGTTCAAGCAGCTGTTGTCCGGCTCGCAGCCACGGGTCCGCGCGCTGCGGACGGGATCGCCACCCGCGACCTCGTGGTCTTCGACGCAGAGACCTATCTCGTCGGGCGAGCAGACCCGCCCATCGCTGCATTCGGCATCGGACGCGCAAGTGCTCGGCGCGCAATAGGGCCAGGCGCGAATGGGACGGCCGCGGGGGTCCATCTCGTCGGGCCGCACCGTGGGCAGGGCGCCTATCGCCCCTCGAGGGCAGTCGATGTCTTCGGGTCCGGGGGGAGCGACGTCGGCGGAGGCCACGGAGGTGATAACGAAGATCGAGCCGAGGGCCAGGAGCAGTGCGCGGCAGGTCATGGGCGCGGAGCATCGCACGACGCATCGAGCGCACCAACGACGAAGGCCCGGGGACCAATAGGTCTCCGGGCCTCGTCATGTGTCCGAGCGTTCTGCTCGGGCGCGCGTGCTCAGCTCTTGCTGGGCACGCCCTTCGCGGAGCGCCGCCGGCGAGCCATGGCGTTCACACGCTTCCGGTTCTTCGCCTGGAGCTTCGCGCGCAGGCGCGCCGTCTTGTTTCGCTTGCCCCGACGGGGCTGATTGGAGAGGACGATGTACATGTCAGTTCCTAAATCAGGTGGTGGTGAGCTGCTCGCAGAGCCCCGTGGTGCACACGAAGGCGGTGTCGGGCGTGCAGGGATTGCCTGAGTCGCAAGGGGTGCGGCAGACGCCACGCGCCACCTGGCACTCGTCACCAGCGTCGCAGTCGGTGTTGTCGGTGCAGGCATTCACGCAGAGGCCGAGGTTGCCGTCGAACGCCACGAGGTCGCAGACCTGGTCGAAGTTGCAGTCGGCGTCGGCGCGGGCGACCGAGCAGATCTGGTCGGGCACCCGGCAGAAGCCGTACGTCGCGCCATCGACCATCTCGCAGCGCTCCGCGAGGGTAGCGTCACACATGGTGTCATCCATGCAGAACGAGCGGCAGGTGCCGTCCGGATCGGGCTCCTCGAGAGACGAGGGAGCGACGTCGCAGCGCTCGGTGGCCTGGCAGTTCCAGATCTCGTCGTCCGCCATCGTCATCGGTCCGCCGGCGCCGTCCGGGTCGTTGAGCTCGATGTCGCAGAGGCCGAGGCAGTAGCCAGTGTAGGGACCAGCCGCCATCCCGAGCGGGAGGCAGGCGTTGCCGGGGTTACAGTCGCTCGCCGAGTTGCAGCCCTGGATGCAGATCGCGCCGTTGTTGCCACCAAAGCCGAGGCAGATGCCGTTGCGGGTGGTGCCCTCGAGGTCGCAGCCGAAGGTGCCCATCTCGGTGTCCGTCGCGCGGTTGCACTGAAGCTCACCGCAGGTCCCGCCGCGAAGGCAGATGCCCACGTCCTCGGTGCAGTCGCTGGCCGCGTCGCACATGTCGCCGACGTGACCCTCGACCGCAGAGGTCCAGTCGCAGCGACCGGTGGTGGTGTTGCAGGTGGCACGAGCGGGATCGATCGTGGTGACCGCGAGCCCGACACGGCTCAGCTCCAGGTTGTACTGGCACTGGGTGTTGCTGGTGCACGCCTCGATGCAGACGTTCTCACCCGCCGAGCAGGTGTAGCCGGTGGGGCAGCCGCCGTTGGTCGCGGGATCGAACACGCAGTCGGCGCGGCACCAACCGGAGTTCGCGCCGAACATCGAAGCCGCGCCGAGGATCGAGGTGGTGCCGAAGAGGCCGAGGACGCCGACGGTGGCGCTGCAGGAGCTGCAGTCGGTGCAGTCCAGATCGGGCGCGCCCATCATGGTCGGGGGATTGACGAGGCCATCGCAGACGGCCGTGCAGAAGCCGCCGGTCGCGATGTTGATCGGGATGTCGTTGGCGGGAACTGGCGTCGCGACCTCGCGGAAGTACCCGGGATTGGTCGGATCGGGCTCACCCTGCTCGATGTTGAACGTGGTGCGGACGGTGAGCATCCCGGTCATGCCGACGAGCTCGTCCTGGCAGGGGTAGCCGGCGGTGCAGGCGTTGTCGGGCGCGCGGCAGTGGCCGCCGACCTGACCGTTGTCGCCGCAGGTGAGCGCGGCTACGGGGACATCCGGGGTGTCGCGCATGCCGGCATCGCCCGCGTCGGGAATCACGCCGGTGTCCGTTGCGGGGCCAGTGTCCTCGGGGCAGATGAGGCCCTCCGCGGGGCAAACGGGATCACACGCCATGAGGGGGAGAGCTCCGAGGAGCAGTAGATAAGAAGCACGATTCCGCATTCGATCCTCCAAAACCTGGGGCGTGACCGCCCGGGAAAACGACGACCACTCACGCTGCTTCGATGCAATCTGCTTCGGGCAGAGCGTGAGCGACCAAGCTGTGCAGACCCAGCATGAGCTGGCCGAGGGGCCGAGCTCAGCGGCGTCTTCCGGTGCACCGCGGGACTGCTCTAGCACCCGCGACGATAGCCGCGGGCCCAAAAGAACGCGCTGGAATACCTGCGAGCCTCCGGGGTGTCAAGACGCCGGACGTGCTCGCGAGCCCGCCGACGAGGCAGACCGCCTGCACCTCGACGCTCGCGTCTGCACCTTCGGGGCCACGCGCCTCACTAGCGTCCGCCCCACATTTCGCCCCAGCAGCCGCGACACGGGGATCCAGGGCGTAAAGAAGCTGACGCTCCGTTGTCGCCCATGCGCGAAACCAGCGGGGCTTGGAGGACCAGCGGGCTCGGAGGAGATCAGCGGGCTCGGAGCAGGCGGCGCAGGGCGTCGGCGTAGTCGCCCCGGGCGATCGCGCCCTTCTCGACCAACGCCAGCAGCAGCGCCTCGAAGCGGAGCTCCAGGCTGGCTTCGGACTCCAGGTGATGGAGTGGCAGCGTCACGGGCCCCTGCTCGGCCAGCCGACGGGTGGACTCGGACGCGATCGGCTGCTCGGTGATGTCGGGATCGCGATCGCGATCGAGCTGCGCGAACTCGCCGCTGACCTCGGTCGCCGAGTGCTCGCTCCGCCGTTCGGGCGGAGGGGGGCTGCTGCGGCGGGTGTCGAGCACCTTGGTCGGGGAGGGCTCGGGCCCGTACTCGCGATCCAGCGCGCGGCGGATCGCGGTGACCGTCGCCACCAGCGCGCGGACTTCACAGCCGGTGCTCGCAGCGATCGCGGCCATGGTCCCGGTGTCGAGCGGGTTGGCGAACGCCACCTGGATGGCCTGCGCGCCCGGCTCCAGCGCGACGGGCACCGCGAGGCTCTTGCGGGCGAGGCTCGATCCCAAGAGCGCCACCGCCTCGGTCTCCAGCGTGCCTTGATCGAGGTCGATCACCACCGACCCCGCCTCGCGCGCCAAGAGATCGGCGAGCTGTTCCTCCTCCATCATCTTGCTGTCGACGATGTGCGCGACGTCGAGCACGCCGTCGAAATCGTCGTCCTCCCCGGCATCGGGGAGCAGGCCTTCGCGCAGCAAGAGCTCCCTGAGATCCGGCGAGGACACGCGCGCAAGCTACCACGAACGAGACGCCGCCCTCTGCGCCGCTATACTCGCCCGGTGGCGGAGCGCGCTCAGACCAAGCACAGCCCTTCAGGCCCCCATCGACTGGGCTGGGCTGCATCGATCTTGTGGCTTCTGTGCGCGAGCACCGCAGGCGCCCAAGAGTGCCCCGAGCCGCCGCTGCGAGGACCGAGCGTGGTGACACCGTCGGACTCGGCGCCCGCCGTCACCCTCGATGCGCCCATCTACGTCGAGTACTCGCCTGGCTACTTCGGACCGGATGGCCCCGGCGAGGATCCGACGACGCTCATCCAGCTCGAGGCGTGCGGCGCGTGTGGGACGGAGTGCTTCCCCGGGGCACCCGTGACGGGCCTGGTGCAGGTGCACGGCGATAGGCTCTATTTCTTGCCCGACGAACCTCTGCGCGAAGGCACCCAGTACCAGGGTCACGCGGGTGGCCTCGAGATCGAGCTCGACTTCGGCTTCTGCACGGGCCGGAGCTTCGATCGCTCGCCGCCGCGCCTCAGCGGGGAACTCCACTCGAGCTCCACCCGGGTGGATGCGCAGTGTGATCTGCCCGATGGCGGCTACCGGCTCGCGGTCTCCTTCGCGCCCGCCACCGACGATGGTCCGCCGGGATCGATCGAGTACCTGCTCTACCTCTCGCGCGGTGCCGAGATCGAAGCTCCTCGGGTGGTGGCGCGCGCCCGCAACTACGCGAGCGAAGAGATCACGCTCGGCGTGCTGATCACACCCGAGGACGCGCACACCCCGATCTGCCTGACGCTCGCCGCGACGGACGGCGTGGGCAACGCGGTGGTGTCCGATGAGCCGCAGTGCTTCGATCCCATCACCCGAACGGTGTTCTCCGGTGCGTGTACGGTGGCGCGCGGAGCCTCCTCGGGAGGTGCGCCCGCCGTGGTGCTGTCGATGGGGGTGCTGGGACTCTTGATCGCTCGCCGCCGTCGATGAGCCGCATCCTCGAGTGGCAGCACCTGACCGGACCTTGCTCGCGGTCTATCGAGGCCCAACGAAGTGTGCCCATGACCCAGCGGAAGGAAGCGAAGGAGCGAAACCCGTCAGCGTTTGCTCCAGGCGATCGTCGAGCTCTTGGACGAGGAGGGCGCCGGTGCGCTCACCACCGTCCGGGTCACCCAGCGCGCAGGCGTGGCGCAGCGCACCTTCTACGTCCACTTCACCGACGTCGAACAGGGCGTTGGGGTAGCCGCGGAGGAGATGGCGCGGCGCATCGTCGAGATGTTGAGCAGCGCGCGTGCCCGCCCCGACGGCGAACGGTTCACCCTCCGTGGCGCGCTACGCAACGTGCTCGAGGCCATGCTGGGCGATCCTCGGATGGCGCGGATCTTCCTGAGCCACCGACGCGACGTGCGCTCGCCCTTCGGCCAGCGCTTCGGCGAGATCTTGATGGGCGCTCGCGCGCTGGTGGTCGCCGAGGCAGGACGGGTCGGCGCCGCCCGACCCGAAGCGGTGGCGATCCTCATCGTGGCCCTCTTCATCGGCGCGCTCGAGGGTTTGCTCGACGGGCGCGTCACCAAGATCGATGACGTGATCGATGATCTGGTCCACGCGATAGGCGGGATGATCCGGCCGCCCACCAAGGGGTGATCACGGCGTGCTTCGCGCCCCAAAAAGGGCGCGAACGACAGCGATCGCGTAGCATCGCGCGCGATGACGGCGTTCAGCTTCGGTGATCTCGTGGATGGCGTGCGCTTCGGCGTTCGTCCCCCCGAGGGCGTAGTCACGTCGGGCGGGCCCATCACCATCGAGATCCTGTGCCAGAACCACGCGGCCGTGCCGGTCTGGGTGTTCGGCTTCAAGGCGAACTATCCCCGCGCGCTGCGGGTCTCCCCGCCCAAACCCGACAGGCCCTGGGTGCGGGTCTCGTTCGGCGACGTGAACGTGCTGCATCCCCCGGACGCGTTCACGCGCCTGGCACCTGGCGAGTCGATCACCACCGGGCTCGATCTCTCGTTCGCGTTCGATCGACGCGGCGCGGGCGCCTTCCCGATGGTGTTCGTCTACGAGGCGGTGCGCGGCATGGGCGGCCTGCGGGGCTATGCGCCCAGCGTGGGTGTGAGCACCGGGGTGGCCTCGCTCGCGGTCGAACGCGCCGCGTCGCTACGCGAAGCAGGCATCGATGCGGCCCTCGAAGCATCGCTCGACGCGCTCTTGCTTGGCGGCGAGGCGAGCGGCGTCGAGCAGCTGCGCGCGCTGGGCCCGGGCGGCGCGGCCTACGCGGCGCGGCGCGCCACCCGGGTGCTGGGCGCAGGACCCGAGACCCTTCTGGGTTGGAAGGCGCTCGAGGTGCTCGAGCTGCTCGGGCCTCCGGGGATCGAGGCGCTCGCGCGCGCGCGCGAGGACATGCCCCACGCGGCACCCGCTTTGGATTTCGCCGAGGACTGGATCCGCTTTCGGTTGGGCGCTCCACCCGGCGAACAGCACCTACCCTTCGTCACCGCGCTCGAGCAGCTGATCCACCAGCCCGATCGCCGAGGCAACTTCGTGCTCTCGTGGACCGCATACGACTCGCCCGTGCACGGCTCGTCGCGCATGGAGGTCTTCGGCAACGGCGATCGAATCGTCGTGGTGCGACCCGCAGGACAGAGCGTGCCCTCGACCCGGCGCACCCAGCTCGGTCCCATGCACATGCGTGGGCTGCTCGAGACCCTGTTGATGTCTGGCGTCTGGCTGCTCCGGCCGCTGCGCGCGATCGGCATGCCGGACGAGCCCCGGCCTGCGCTGGAGCTCTCGCTCGACATCGGCGAGAAGTTCACCCGCAAGGTCGCGCTGTGGAACGGCGAGTGGCGCCAGGGTCCCGGCTTCCGCGTTGCGGACATGCTCGACAGGCTCGCGCTCGCGGTGCGCCCCGAGCACATCATCATGCGCTGAGCGCGAACTCAGCGCGGATAGCGGCGGAACAACACCTCGCCCGCGCCGTCGCTAGGGACGGTCCAGCCGATGAGCCAGCTGGCCCCATCGACGGCGCAGCTGGTGGGCGCGGTCGCGGTCCCGCTGCCGACCGAGAAGTCGGTCGCCGTCGGCATGCGCTCGCGATTCAAGAGACCCGTGCCGTTCTCGCCGAAGAAGCGCGCGCGGATCTCTGCGCCGCTTTGCCACGCAAAGAGAAAGCGGCCGTCGGCTGCCGCCACGGTCGGGGTGACCTGATCGCCGGGGGCGGTGGTGTTCACCACGAAGGCCGCGCCGCGCGCGACGCCGTCCGCGCCGAAGATGCGCGCGCGGATGGCGGTCCCTGCGCTGTCGCCCGAGGCGACGTCGCCCTCGCGCCACGCGACCGCGAAGACGCCCGTGCCCAGCGCCGCGACCACAGGCTGATCTTGGGTTCCGGGAGCGGTATCGAGCACGGCGACGGGGCTCGCGTCGGTCGGGGAACCGTCCGCGCCAAAGCGCTGGAAGAACACGTCGCCTCCCGCGGTGAAGGCGAGCACGAAGCCGCTCTCGAGCCCGGCCAACGCGGGCTCCGAGCCACCCGCCGCACCGACGGGCGTCGCCTCACCGCTGGGCGCGATGCTGCTCGCCGCGAAGAACGTCGCCGAGAGCCCCGTCGCCGACGCCACGTCTTCGAACGCGACCAAGAGCGCGCCCGTGCCCGAGTACGCAGCGCGCGGCTCGGCTTGATGCATCGTGCGGGTCATGCGCAGGTGCACCCCTGCGCCGCCCGGGATGGTGGTGCGATCCTCGTTGAGGAAGACCATGCGTACGTCGGTGTCGGTGGGCACCACGAAGTCGGTCACCGGGATCGCCAGGCGTCCGTCGGGCGCGACCGCCGGCACCCCGCCGAGCTGCACGCCTGCGAGCGACATCGCGCCGCCGAGGATCGTGTCGAGGGTGGCGTCGCGCTCCAGCGCGCCGGGCGAGGTGATGTTGGCCCCGCTGGGATCGAGGAGCCGCAGCACCGTGTCGGTGCGGTTCGAGTCGAAGATCGCCGCCGTGCGATGGCCCGAGCGCGCCGCGAACCGAGGCGCGACCTGAGGCCCCGCGGTGGTCGCGTTGTTGAGCACCTGCGCGATGGTCTGGCAGGTGGCGTCGCAGGTCGCGCTGCCCGGAGGCTCGCACTGCTCATCGGGGCTCAAGATGGCGTCGCCGCAGATGCCAGAGCCAGTGACCTGCTGCAGGGTGAGCGAGACCTCGCGGGTCTCGCCGTTCTCGAGGTTCTCCACCGACGCGCACCCGGTCGCGATGATCTGGTTGGGCACCATGCTCACGGGATCGGTGCCTCGGCCTCGAACGAGCACGGTCCAGCTGCCCACGGGCACGTTGGCCTCGCCCCGCGCGCTGTCGGTCGCGCCGTCGGGCGTGAGGGTGATGTCGGTGATCGCGTCGGCGAACACGTCGGACTCTTGATCGGGGCTCACCCGTCCATCGCCGTTGCAGGCGTAGGTGTCGGCGGGGAGCACGTAGAGCCGGAGGGGGTTGCCCGCGGCGATCACGTCGTCGATCAGACCGAAGGGATCGCGCAGCGCGACCACGTTGCCCTCGGGAGAGGCGACGCACGAGGGGACGAGCACGAGAGAGAGCGCGAGGGCAGCGGCCCCGAATCGAAGCATGGCGGGCATCCTACACGATGTGCCGCACCGCGGTGTCGAGCAGCGAACGGGCCCTCGCCAAGCGCTCGCCCGCCGTTCCGTACACCCGGTGGTGACCTATCCAGATCGGAGAATCCTTGGGGCTCGGATCGGCGCTCGGAAGCTCCAAGAACACATCGCGCAGCACGCGTGCTGCCGTGATCGCCGCGTCCCACTGCGCGAGGTCGTTGGGCAGCGGCACCCGCGGAAAGTCGCTCCGCAGCGCCTCATCCAGTGGCCCGACGTAGCGCGGCGCGCCGAGGTGGGCGGCGAGCCAAAGCAGCACGTCGGTCGGCGGCGGCGAGCGAGCGATGCGATCTTCCAACTGGCGGCGCACCTCGGGTCCGACGTTGGGCGCTCCATCGGGATCATGAGACGGAAATCCCCGCGCACGGCACGACGAGCGGAGCGAGAGCAGGCAGTTGTCGGGCATGAACCGGGTCAAGACGAGGTGCTGAAACGGCATGCGGCCGCGGTCTTGTCGGGTGGTGACCAATACCAACTCGCTGTGCACGATAGCCCGAGCGAGATCGGGGCGAGGGCGGTGACACATCACCCTCGAGGCCAAGTAATGGCGATCGTCGAAGGGCCGATAGGCGACGGGCAAGACCTCGGGCGGGCCATGTTCGAGCGCCGCGCGCAGCTCGGCCCGGGCGTGCGTTGGATCGAAGTGGGCCCGTGCTTGGAGCGGGACCTCGCCGTCCGCTATCTGCTGCGCACGCGCACGCAGCACATCGGGATCGCTGTCGATCACCAGCGCGTCCCGGTTGGTCTGCAGACCCTCGCGATGAAAAGGCAGCCAGTCGGCGACGCTGGGCGCCTCGCGGTACGCGCGGGGCACGCTCGATCGCGGGGCGAAGCGATACTGAGGCGGCTCGGAGGAGACTGGTCGCGTCAGCGGGTCTGTGCCCTCGAGCGCCGCATGCTTGTCCGCCCGGCTCCCGGTGAGCGTCCCGAAGCGCACGCTCGAAGGTTGGCCGCGGCTCACCCCGAGCAAGAGCGCTGCGCCCACTCGTACGCCGAAGAGGTTCTTGTCGCGCAGGCCCGCGGGGCGTGAGGTGAGCGCGGAGCCTCCCAGATCCAGCACCTCGAGGACCGAGAGACGCTCGAGGAGCGCCCGCCGCATGCCCCGATGCACCGGACCATCGAGCCACGAGGCGTTGGTGAGGAGCGCGATGGCGCCGCCGTCACGACGAAGGCTCACCACCTCCAGCGCCCAGCGTACGAAGCGAACGTAGTCGTCCGAGAGCACGCCTTTCTTTTTTTCGCGCAGGGGCTGGCCCTCCTCGTCTCGATCGAAGTCGGCCAGGAGGCGGTCCGAGAGCGGCTCGCCACGGCTCTCGCTGCGCCCGGCCCACGGAGGATTGCCCAGCACCACCAGCGGACCTTCGGCGCCGGGGTCCAACGCCGGGTGCGGGACGAGCGAGGTGAGCGGACTCGCTTCGATCAACGTGGGCGCGATGGGCGCGAGCAGCGCTCGGGCCTCGATGATCGCGTGCGCATCGACATCGAAGCCGATCACCCGGACCGCGCCCGCGATCTGTGCGAGCGCCGCGGGAAAGATGCCAGTGCCGACCGAGGGATCGACGAACGTGATCGACGGATCGCCGAGACCACGTCCGCTCGTCTCCTCCAGCAGCTGCGCCAGGCGACGCACGACGTAGCGAGCCAGCGTTGGCGGCGTGTGCACCACCCCTCGCGCGCGTCGAATGATCGGCTCGAGCGCGCCTACCCGTCGCTGCGCCGCGTACCATGCCGCGTCCAGGAGCCCCTCGATGGGCACGTGCGACCCAGTCATGCCTCGTCGTTGCTGCTGTCGGTATCGCGATCAGTCCCGCTCTCGCCGCCCGCCTCACCGCTCTCGCCTGGGCTGTCGTGCTCGGTGCGGTCCTTTACTTTCGCGTCGCGCGCGCGCTGCACCATGGTGCGAAGGGTGCGGCGAAGCGTTTCGCGGACCTCGGGGGATTCGCCCAGCACCGGCAAGACCTCGGCGACCGCTTCCAAGGTCGAGACCCACTCGGCGCGCGGCGCCTTGCGGAGCTTGCCGTAGATCGACGGCTCGCTGGGACGCACCAAGACCCTTCCGAGCTTGAGCAGCCAGGGGTTGCGCCACCACAAGGTCTTGGCCTGGGACCAGGTGCCGTCGAGAACGACGAGGCCATCGATAGAGCCCGCCTTCAGCGCGTTCGGGCGGATGGGATCCCCGTGCCTGTCCACCACCACCACCTGCCCTTTGGCGAGCTCGGGCAAGGGCTTGGGGAGCTTGCTGGTGAAGAGCACCGCCCAGCGCGCGCGATCGATCCGCGAGGGCTCGAGCACACCATCGAGCGCGCTCTCGAGCGAGGGGACCGAGAGCGCCACCTTCAGCGTCGCGCTCGGCAGACTCAGCGCGAGCAAGCGCGCCGTACCCAGCGCCACATCGTCCTCTTGCGGGTGCTGAAGGATCAACAGCTTGGTGCGCGTCGTGATCGGCTCGATGCGATCGCAGACGCAGATCGCGTCGGGCTTGTGGCAGCGGACGCAAACGCCGTCTTCGTCGCGGGGCGGCTTCGCGACGTGCGGCTTCGTGACGGACAGCTTCGCGAGGGGCGGCTTGATCGCGGTCGCCTTCGCTGCGGGCGCCTTCGCCGCGGGCGCCTTCGCTGACGGCGCCTTCGCTGACGGCGCCTTCGCCGCGGGCGCCTTCGCCGCGGGCGCCTTCGCTGACGGCGCCTTCGCTGACGGCGCCTTCGCCGCGGGCGCCTTCTTGGAGGACGTCTTCTTGGCGGCCGATTTCTTAGCGAGAGGAGCGGAAGTCATGGAGCGGTGATCCCTGCGGGCACTTCGTAGCTGGTGTTCCCGTGCGCCCAAGCGCCGAGGATCTTCCAGTAGCCGACCAGCGCCACCAGGGCGAGCACCAGGAGAGGCACTGCGATGTGCACCCCCCAGCGGAGGATGCGCGAGGTCGGCTCCTCTTCACTCGGCGCCGGCTCGATCCCGCCCTTGTTCAGGAGGTCCGCGAGGTTGCGCTTTTGCTTGCCCTGCTTCTGGGCCTGGCGCACCAGCGCCTCGATGTCGATGGCGGCGCCGCCGTCCTCATCGTCGCCGCCCCGCTCGAGCTGAGCGCGCTTCTGCGACGGTCCTCGGAAGAGCACCCACCACGGCGCTGGCTCGCTCACGCCCTTCTTGAGCGCCAAGAGCGTGCGGCTCGGGACCCGGCAGCTGGTGTTGCAGAACGTGCAATCCACCGAATGCGCGCCCTGCAGCACGCTCAGGCCCGCGCCGCACTGAGGGCATTTCAGGCTGATGACCATCCCCGCGCTGGTCTGGTCGAGGTGCGCCTCACGCCGGTCCGATCGCAGGGCTTCCGCCGCGGCGCCGATCAAGCCAGGCGTCAGCTGCGGCATCCGTCCATCGAGCGAGTACGTCGCCCCGTCGCCACAGCTTGGGCAACGCGTCTCGAGCGAGTCGCGTCCCACCTGCGTGGCCAGCGCGCACCCGCACTTCTTACAGAGCGGGTGACCCGGCGAGCAGGCGAGCTGGAGGTTGCGGGTCTTCTGCACCCCGCCTTCGATGGCCATGCCCGAGAGCGAGATCTCGCCGAACGTGTGCTGCACCCCGATCGAGCTGTGGGGATTCGCGCGGGTCAACGGGCGACCGGGCGTGGGGAAACGACCCTCGGGATCGGGCCCCGCAAGATCGACGACGCCATGCGCAAACGCGAACGCTTCTTCCCAAGCGCTGGTGTCGAACGCCTGCATCGCGTTGCACTGGGGGCAGGTGATCGTCCCATCGAGCTCGGGCTCATCGATGGCCGAGGGTTGCCCGCACTGACGGCAGGTGATCTTGCAGCGCACCTGCGCCCAGAGGGATCCGTCGCTCGCGAACGGCACCGCCTCGAGCGAGGTCCCGATGGGCGCCTCGCACCGAGCACAAGTCGAGCGCTTGGTCGGCGCGATAATCCCGCAGCGATGGCAGATGGCCATCCCGCGCCCGGCGGCCACGAAGCCAGGACGGGCAGAAGACGGAGCGGCGAACGGCTGCGGCTGCGCAAGCGGCTGCCGGCCAAACGCCGCCTGCCGAGGCGGCATCGCCGCCGCATCGATCTGCGCGCCACACAGGTTGCAGAACACCGCCCCGTTGGGCAGCCCGGTGTTGCAGCGAGGACAAGAGGTAGACCAGAGGCTCATGAGAGCCGTGAGGGTACACAAGTCCCAGGCGTTCAGGCGCTCACTAGGGCGATGCGCTGTGCGTCGAGGTGTGTGCGCGGCACCGAGCTGCGAGTGACAGGGCCCATGGTGTACCCTCCCCGCCATGATCGAGTTCATCTCGGTGGGTCAGCGCGCAGAGGGCATCATCGCGATAGGCCAGGAGGCCACGGGGTTCATCGCGATAGGCCAGAGCGCGACCGGCGTCTTCGCGCTGGGACAGATGGCGCGCGGGGTGTTCGTGGCGGGACAGCTCGCGATCGGGGTGTTCGCCGTCGGGATGCTGTCGGTCGGCTTGGTGGGCTCGGTCGGGATGGTCGGCGCGGGTGCGCGCGGGCTCGGCGGCATCTTGCCGCTCGTCCCCGGTCCCCATCGAAAGCCCAAGCTGCCTGCCGCAGGCAACCCGCAAGCTATCCGCGAAGGACGTGAAGTCGGTTGGCTCCCGGTGACCATCAGCGGGGGCGCGCCCAACGTCTCGATCCAACACGAGACTGGACCCATCGCCGCGACCGTCGCCCCCGCCTGCAACGAAGCGGTGACCACCGCGGCGGCCGCGTCGAACACCACCGTCTACGCGCTCTTGGGACCGGGTCCGGGCGGCAAGCCCGAGCTGCGTCGCCTGATGCGGATGTTCGATCCCTGGGCGACGTTCGGCACCACCCGATGGGTCCTCGGTGCGGGCCAGCTCATCGCGCTGGCGATCGCGTGCGGGGTGTACTGCGAAGTGGTGCTGGTCCCGCTCGGTGACTTTCTTCTGGTCGCGCTCCGCTCCATCGTCACCGGGTCATGACCACGCTCTATCTCTTGCGACACGGCCAGGCCTCCGCGCTGGCCGATGAGTACGACAAGCTCTCGCCCATCGGGGAGCAGCAGGCCGAGCGGCTCGGCATCCATCTGGGAGCGCACCTGTCGGGTCCGGCGCGGGTGCTCGTCGGACCGCGCAAGCGCCACGCGCAAACGCTCGCAGGCATGCGCCGCGGCGCGCCCGACCGATTCGGCGCCGAGACCCTCGAGCCGGCGCTCGACGAGCACCACGGCGTACAGCTGGTGAAGCTCCTCACGCCGCTCTACGCGGAGCGCGATCATCCCTTCGGCGACGCCATCCGCGCGGTGATGAAAGGCGGTCCCGACGCCTACCGATCGGTGGGGCGCATGTACCAAGTCGCGCTGACCGGATGGGCCCGCGGCGAGCTCGAGCACCCAGACGACATCGAGACCTGGTCCGCGTTCCGCACCCGCACCGGCGCGTTCCTCCGCTCGCTCATCGAGGGCGACGACGACAGCACGCTCGTCGCGGTCACTTCCGGTGGCGCCATCGGTGCGATGGTGGCCGAGGCCATCGGCGCGCCTGACGAGCGCGCGCTCGATCTGATGTGGTCGCTGAAGAACGCGTCGATCACTCGGCTGCGCTTCTCGCATCACACGTTCACCGCGCTCGACGTCACGACCAAGACCGGCCCCCGCACGGTGCACCTCGAGGTCTTCAACGAGACCGGCCACCTCGGCACCGAGAGCCACCTGCACACCCACGTCTGAGGATGGGGCTTCGCGCCCAGCCGCCCAGCGACGTGCGGCACCCCGCGAGCGGCATGCCCCGCCTGGCAGACCAGCGCCCCCAGGCCACGAGGGCATGCCCGCCCCGCCGACCCCTGTGCTGCAAGCCCTGAGGCCCGCGCGTCCGGGCGCCACCCCTGCGCGTCTGCGGCCAAAGACGGCTCGCTGCCCGCGAGAGCCCTGCGCGTCCGAGCGCCGGGCCCGATGGTCCGAGCGTAGGCCCCGCCCGTTCGGGCTCCAGCGCCCGTTGCAGGCCTTCTGGGGCCCGAGTGCGCCAGGGCAGAGGCCGAACATCGCGCCGCCGGGCCCGTCTGCGCGAGCCCAACCCCCGTTTGCGCGAGCCCAACCCCCGCGTGAACGAGAAAGACCCCGATTGCGCGGGGGTCTCCTTGGGATCGTGTTCGCCGTAGGACGAGCTCAGGTGGCTTGGAGGCGCCGGGTCAGCTCGGCGTCGCCCGCGCAGGCCTCGGAGACCATCCGCCGGATCGCGTTCCACCGCTTGGACTGGGCCTCGACCGCGCTCGCCTCGCGCCGGGTCGCCTCGGCCGAGAGCTGCACGTTCTTACCCGCGCGCTCCATCGCATCGGCATCCGCATACAGCGCGGTGAGCGCGTCGCGCGACACGCCCCGCTCGGACAGCTCGGTCACGATCGGCGCCGCGCTCCGATCGAGCAGGAGCTTGACGAACTTCGCCGCCCCCGAGAGCCGCGCTCTCTTGTCCTCACGCGCCACCCGCTCGACCTTCTTCACGTCCGCGTTGGCCGCATCGCCTGCGCCCTCCGCGGTCGATGCGATGTCGCTCGAGCGGATCCGATAACGAGCCACGGAGATCGCCGACAGCCACGCTGCCTCCTCAGGACTGCTGTCCTTCAAGTCGAGGATGACGACCGGCAAGAGGCGCTTGAGGTTGTCCTCACGCGAAAGGACGTCCTCGGCAGAGACCGCCTTGTCCGCGCGACTCTGCTTGATCGAGGCGAGCTGCCCCGCTTGCTCGGTGTCCGCCGCCCGGGCGGCATTGCCATGGTCCCGGACCTCCTCGAGGTCCTTTCTCTTGAGCCCCGCCAAAGCGATCGCGCCGCATGCCGCTCGTCGAGCAGCGCACTCGCCAACTCCGCCCGCGCCCCGACCCGCTCCGAGTACGAATAGTTCGCCGTCACCATGAGATACGGATCCAGCGCTGCGCCGTTGGCTCGAGCGCGAGGATCAGGACTCCACGCAGGCGCTCCGAGCGCAGGTGTTGCTCTGCTCGGAATGGCACGACCGGACCGGTCGAGACTTCGAGGCCGAAGGAAGCGAGGTCGTCCTTCCAAGACGCGAAGCGATCCATCACACGGAGGTCACGCTCGCTCGCCGGAGGATGGAGGACTGAGCTCGGATCGGGAAGCGAGAGCGCCCGCTCGCGCGCCACCTGATGGACGAACCGGTCATCGAGGTCGCGCTCGCCCGCCGAGCACGAGATCTTGACGCGCGGCTCGGGCTCGCGGGTACGGCGGTAGAGCACGACGATGTTCTCTTGGAGCACTATCGAGATCGAGGAAGTCGTCGTCGATGACGTCCACGCGAAGCGCCGCAGCGCCGAGCCGCGCCCGCGCCGCAGCGGCGGCTTCGCGCAGCGCGGCGACGGCACCGGGCTCCTTCTCGACGGCCGTGAGGTGCACGCGAACGCCGTGGCGAATGATCAACCCCTCCGCCGCGGCGAGCCCGAGCACGCCCGTCCCCGCGCCGGGATCGACGGACTCGTGAAGAACTGCCCCCACGCCTTCTTGTGTTCGTCGTCGGTCTGCTCGCGGTACGACGCGGCGAGCATCTCGTGCTGGCTTTCAGCGCGGTCGTTCGTCGGTCGTCGAGCGAACGAACTGCCGAGGCGAACGGAGTAGGATGCCGCGATGGCACGCCCCTTTGCACCGTCTGATGTTGCTCAACCCCTGCTCGATCGTGCGCGCAAGTTCGTCGATGACGAGCTGATCCCGCGTGAACCCGAGCTCTTGGCGAAGGGCTTCGTGGCGATGCTGCCGGAGATCGAGACGCTGCGCGCGCACGCCAAAGAGAAAGGGCTGTGGTCGCCGTTCCTGCCCAAGGCGCTGGGCGGCGCGGGCCTGGGGCTCACCGACTACGCGCACGTGTCCGAAGCGCTCGGTCGCACCCCGCTCGGTCACTACGCGCTCAACTGCCAGGCGCCCGACGTGGGCAACATGGAGCTCTTGCATGCGTTCGGGACTGCGGCTCAACAGGAGCGCTTCCTGGGACCACTGACCCGCGGAGAGATTCGCAGCTGCTTTGGGATGACCGAGCCCGAGCACGCGGGATCGAATCCGGTGTGGCTCTCGACGCGCGCGACCAAGGACGGTGACGACTACGTCCTGAACGGCCACAAGTGGTTCACCACGGGCGCCGATGGCGCGGCCTTCTGTATCGTGATGGCGGTGACCGACCCCGACGCGCCGCCGCACGCGCGGGCCTCGCAGATCATCGTGCCGATGGACACGGTGGGCTTCTCCATCGTTCGGCATCTGCCGGTGATGGGCGAACCCGGCGGCGGCTGGGCCAGCCACAGCGAGGTGCTGCTCGAGGGCGTGCGGGTGCCGCAGTCGCATCGGATAGGCGAAGAGGGCGCGGGCTTCTTGCTCGCCCAAGAGCGCCTCGGGCCCGGACGCATTCACCACGCGATGCGCTGGATTGGGATCATGGAGCGGGCGTTCGATCTCGCGGTGCAGCGCGCCGTCACCCGCGAGCTCGGCCCGAACAAGCCGCTCGGCAGCCAGCACACGGTGCAGGCCCAGCTCGCGCACCTGCGGGCCACGATCGCCCAAGCGCGCCTCATGGTCCTGGACTGCGCGCACCAGATGGACAGCGAGGGACAGCAGGCGGCGCGCGAGTCGATCTCGATGGTGAAGTGGGTCGCGGCCCGTGCATTGGGCGAGGTGCTCGATGCAGCCATCCAGCTGCACGGTGGTGCGGGCCTCTTGGACGAACTCCCGCTGGCGTACTGGTGGCGACACGAGCGCGCCGCGCGAATCTACGACGGCCCCGATGAGGTCCACATGGCCTCGGTGGGCAAGAAGATCCTCCAGCGCGCAGGCATGCGCCGCAAAGACTGAGGGGCGCAGGCCGCGCGCGCTCGGACGCGCCTGATGCTCTATCGAACTATCGAGGACCGTCCCCATTTGCCGTGAGAGGCCTGAAAAATGGGATGACCAGGCGGCGGAAAACGCGAAGGTCAGGGGGCGGGCTCGAGCGCCGTGTCCTCGCCCGGCTCGGCCCTGTCCTCGACCCTACGATCGACGCGTACCTTGGTGCGGCGCGCCCGCAGCTTGGCGGCGCGGGTCGGGTTCACCCGATCGAGGTAGGGCAGGTAGTGCTTCTCGAAGTAGATCGACGTGTGGTCGCGGTAGCTGTCGACCGCGCCGATCGCCGAGAGGATCCGCACCACCACGTACGGCAGATCCAGCTGCCACCAGAGAAAGCCGTTGCGCGCGCTGCTGCAGAGGAGGTGGTGGTTGTTGTGCCACTCGCCCGCCACATACCCCGGCCACAGCTGGTTGATGGACCGGTCGCGCTGGCTGAAGTCGAGCCCCTCCTTGCGCTTGTCGATGCCCTTGCCGTGCGACTCGAAGTTGAAGGTGCGGATCCCGATGGCCCAGATCATCGCGCTACCGAAGATGGCGGTCGCGAGCGCGTGGCCCCCGACGAGGAAGAACATGCCGTACCAGAACGCCCAGTTGCCCAGAAACTCGAGGGTGGTGCGCAGCGGTCGCGCGTACGAGCCCCAGCGCTGGTACTCCTGATAGGAGTTCCCGCGGACCCCGGTGGGCGCGAGCATCTTCACCACCTTGGCGTAGTCGGCAAAGCTCAAGTCCTTGGCGATCGGCTGGTGGTTGGTGTCGGCCAAAAAGCAGTAGAGGGGACCTGCCTGCGAGCAGTAGGGATCACCCGCCTGATCGGGCTTCTGGTGATGGACGTGGTGGCTGACGATGTAGATCTCTTCGGGGACCACGCGGATCATCAGGTTGCGGACCACGAAGCGCCAGAACGGGCGATCGATGGTGAACGCGCCGTGGGTGCCGTAGCGATGGAGCCACAGCGTCCCGTACGAGCCCATCCCCACCATGCTGTAGAGGAACCCCACGACCACCAGCGGCCAGCTGAAGTAGTAGAGCGCGAACGTCACGAGGAACGGCGCGAGCGCCAGCGTCCACAGCCAGTTGCTGAAGGCCAGCCAGTTCTTCCGCGAGCGAAAGATGTTCATTCGGCCCATCGCTTCGGCGAGGAGCGCGCGCGTCGAGGGGCCGCCGTCGGTGCTGCCGCGCCAGCCGTAGGAAGGAGGATCGAGGACCCGGTCGAAGAACGTGGTGCTCATGAAGGGAGTGCTCCCGCGCCGAGCCCGAACGTTTCCGAGCAGTGGGGGCCTCGAAGACATCTCGAGGCGGGGCGAAGTCGATTCATTGGGCCGCTGTGTCCCACACCCCGTCCGCTGCAACAAACCCAATGGCAAAACGGAGCTGATCCCGCGTGTTCTGGTCAAGTACCCAGGGCTTGAACCTGCGGGCCCGTTGCCCCAAGGTCCCGCCCCCGTGACCGCCTATCAGCTGAGCCACCTCGACGCGCTCGAGCACGAGGCCATCCACATCCTTCGGGAGATGGCTGCCGAGCGCGAGCGTCCCGTACTCCTCTTTTCCGGCGGCAAGGACTCGATCGTCCTCTTGCGGCTGGCCGAGAAGGCCTTCCGTCCGGCGCGCTTCCCCTTCCCGATCATGCACGTGGATACCGGCCACAACTTCGCCGAGGCGGTCGAGTACCGCGATCGCCGGGTCAAGGAGCTCGGCGAGCGCCTGATCGTCGCGAGCGTCGAGGACTCCATCGCCAAGGGTCGCGTTCAGGACGAGAAGGGCCCGCGCGCTTCGCGCAATCGCCTGCAGACCACGACGCTGCTCGATGCGATCGAAGAGCACCAGTTCGATGCGTGCATCGGCGGCGCTCGGCGCGACGAGGAGCGCGCCCGCGCCAAGGAGCGGATCTTCTCGCACCGCGACGAGTTCGGTCAGTGGGATCCCAAGAACCAGCGCCCCGAATTGTGGAACCTCTACAACGTGCGCCTCCGCAAGGGCGAGCACTTCCGGGTCTTCCCCATCTCCAACTGGACCGAACTCGATGTGTGGCAGTACGTGCTGCGCGAGAAGCTCGAGCTCCCGGCGATCTACTTCTCCCACGAGCGCGAGGTCTTCGAGCGCGACGGGATGCTCTACTACGCGCACCCGGTGCTGGAGCGCTATCCCAACGAGGTCCCCTTCAAAGCCATCATCCGCTTCCGCACCGTGGGCGACATGACCTGCACCGGCGCGGTGCGCTCGACGGCCAGCAACCTCGATGAGGTGATAGCCGAGGTCGCTGCCTCCCGAATCACCGAGCGAGGCGCCACCCGCGCCGATGACCGCTTCACAGAAGCGGCCATGGAAGACCGAAAGAAGGAGGGCTACTTCTGATGGCCTCGTTGGAAACGAGCATGAATCCGCCCGTCGAGCCTGCCGCGATGGAAGAGAACGCCGAGCTGCTCCGCTTCTCGACCTGTGGTTCGGTCGACGACGGCAAGAGCACGCTGATCGGGCGATTGCTCTACGACGCCAAGAGCATCTTCGAAGACCAGCTCAAGCACGTGCAAGACGTGAGCAAGCGCCGCGGCGACGAGTACACCAACCTCGCTCTGCTCACCGATGGTCTGCGCGCCGAGCGCGAGCAGGGGATCACCATCGACGTCGCCTACCGCTACTTCGCCACCCCGCGGCGTAAGTTCATCGTCGCCGACACCCCGGGGCACGTGCAGTACACCCGCAACATGGTGACCGGCGCCTCGACCGCGAACCTCGCCATCGTGCTGGTCGACGCGCGACACGGCTTGGTGGAGCAGACCCGGCGACACTCCTTGATAGCCTCCCTCCTGCGGATTCCCCATGTGGTCTTCGCCATCAACAAGATGGATCTGGTGGGCTGGGACCAAGCGACCTACCGCAAGATCGAGCAGGAGCTGCGAGGCTTCACCGCCCGCCTCGACATCCAGGACATCACGTTCATCCCCATGTCCGCGCTGAACGGCGACAACGTGGTGGAGCGCAGCGAGAACGCGCCTTGGTACAAGGGCCCGCCGCTCCTTCATCACCTGGAGTCGGTCCACATCGCGTCCGACCGCAACCTCATCGACGTCCGCTTTCCAGTGCAGTGGGTGGTGCGCCCGCAGAGCAGCGAACACCCCGACTACCGGGGATACGCCGGTGTGGTCGCGGGCGGCGTCCTCAAGACCGGTGACGAAGTCGTGGTCTTGCCCAGCGGCATGAGCTCGAAGATCACCAAGATCGAGACGTTCGATGGCCCCATCGACGAGGCCTTCCCGCCGATGTCGGTGACCGTGCACCTCGGGGACGACGTCGACTGCTCACGCGGCGACATGATCTGCCGGCCCGCCAACCGCCCCGTCAGCGGCCAGGATCTCGACGCGATGCTGTGCTGGATGACGGATCAGCCGCTGAACGTCCGGGGCCGCTACGCACTCAAGCACACCACCCGCAACGTGCGCGCCGTCGTCACCGGTATTCAGTACCGGCTCGATGTGAACAGCGGGCATCGTGAGCAAGGCGTCGACAAGCTCGGCCTGAACGACATCGGGCGCGTCACCCTGCGCACCACCTCGCCCATCTTCTACGACGAGTACCGCAGGAACCGCGCGAGCGGCAGCTTCATCCTCGTCGACGAGTCCACCAACGCGACCGTCGGCGCAGGCATGCTGCTCGCCGAGCCCCGCTGAGCGACACCGATGATCGTTGCCAGCGAAGGATCGATCTTCGGCCTCCTCGGTTGGCAGCGGCGGCGGGTCGGGTACTTCGCCATCTGCGCGGCGGCGGTGCTCTTGGTACGCGAGCTGGGCTGGGATTGGGTCGCCCTGCATCCCACGCCCGTCACCATCTTGGGCGGCGCGCTCGCCATCTTCGCCGCGTTCCGCACCAACAGCGCCTACGACCGCTGGTGGGAAGGTCGGCGCCTCTGGGGCGGCTTGGTCAACACCTCGCGAATGTTCTCGAGTCAGGTGCTCGCGTACCTGCCGCGCGATGGTGAGGAGCCGAGCGAGCTGCAGCGCCGCTTGGTGCGCCGGCAGATCGGGTACATCCACGTTCTTCGGTGCGCGCTCCGCGAGCTCGATCCCTTCGCGGACATTCGGGTACTCAAGTACCTGTCCACGGAAGAGCTCGAGCGACTGCGCAAGGAGCGCACCCCCGCGCACGCGCTGCTCGATTGGAACCTGCGAGAGCTCGCGGCCGAAGTGGACGGGGGACGCCTCACCGATCTGCGCATGACATCCCTCGATCGCACGGTCGCCTCGGTCCTCGACATGCAAGGCGGCAGCGAGCGCATCAAGAAGACCCCCTTCCCTCGCGCCTACGGGTTCATCGCGGATCGCATCATCACCCTCTATGGCCTGCTCTTGCCGTTGGCCCTCACCTCTGACCTCTGGGTGTGGATGATCCCCGTCAACGTCCTGGTGTGCACCTCGTTCCTGTTGATAAGCGAGGTGGGTCGGGTGCTCGAAGATCCGTTCAACCTCTTCTGGAACGCGCTGCCGCTCCAGGCGATTTCGCAAGGGATCGAGAACGATCTGCTTCATCGGCTAGAGGAGACGGATCTCGATCCCGTCCCCGTCGCGATCGACGGCGTCTTGATGTGACGCGCTTGTGGGCGCCCGGCGGATCCTGGTATCCGTCGCCCAGTGAACGCCCACGTCGCTCACCTCTGCCCCAAGTGCGGAGCGCCCATGCCGGCGCCTCTGGCCAGCCGTGCCCAGCGATGCGGCTACTGCGCGACGCTGCTCGCGCCGAGCGGAGGCGCTTGGGCCGCGGCGCCGAGCGAGGCGGTCGAGGAGCCCCTTCGGCACCCCACCCGGACGCGCTTCTGGATCGGTGGTCACCGCCATGCGCTCCTGGGTCGACTCGCGGTCGGCCGACAGAGCGACGCGTTCTTGGCCGAGCGGGACGGACGTCTGACCGAGCGCTTGGTGATCCGCTTCGCTCGCAGCCAGGAGGCCGAAAGCGGGCTCAGGCGCGAGGACGCCGTGCTGTCGGCCCTCCAGCAGAGCCAGGCGCAAGGCAACCACCATTTCACCCGGCTCCTGCCTCAGCGCGTCGCGCTCGGGATCGGACGGCTCGGACCGCAGGGACAGGGAGGCGAGCGCTTCGCGGCGGCCCATCGATGGCGCAGCGGCTTCGTCCACAGCGGGCTCGACGTGCAGCGCGCACACCCATCGGGCGTGGCCCCCGAACACGTCGTCTGGATGTGGAAGCGCCTGCTCGAGGTGCTGGGCTTCGTGCACGCGTCGGGCTTCGCGCACGGCGCGATCGCGCCCGAACACGTCCTGGTGCACGCCAAGGACCATGGCGCGCTGCCGTGCGGTTGGTCCCACGCCGGCAAGATGGGCGAGCCCATCCGCGGCGAGGCGCACGGCCGGGTCCTGAGCGCCGCGCTCGATCTGAGCATGGTGGCGCGCACGCTGTGTGTGCTGTCGGGAGGAACGGCCGATGCCCCCCAAGGGGCAGTGCCCGAGCCGATCGCCATCCTCTTGCGCGCGCACGCGGCGGGGGATCTCGATGCGACGACGAGCACTTGGACCTGGGGCGAGCGGGTGCAGGCCGCGGCCACCGAGGTCTTCGGCCCACCTCGATTCGTACCTTTCAGCATGCCCGGTTGGGACCAGGCCTGACGCTTCTTGCCTCTCCAGAGAACCCCGCGAGGAACACCATGGGACACGGCCACTACAGCTACGACGCACACCAGGCGATCACCGCGCAGCGGGCCGCGACCCCGGGACAGCAGGTCTTCTCCCGAACCATGCTCCACCCGCTGATGGATCCTCTCGGGGTGAAGTTCCGTGAGTCCCGCGACTCCGCGGATCACCCCAACACCACCAGCATCCTCTTCGCGCTCGACGTCTCGGGGTCGATGGGCGCGATTCCTCAGCAGATAGCCAAGACCGAACTCCCGACCTTCATGAAGACCTTGATGGACACGGGCGTCACCGATCCCCAGGTGCTCTTCATGGCTTTTCAGGACTGCGCAGGCGGCGTCGCCCCGCTGCAGGTCGGTCAGTTCGAGTCCACCGCCGAGCTGATGGACCAGTGGCTGACCTGGTGTTGGCTCATGGGCGGCGGCGCCAGCGAGTTCGAGTCCTACGATCTCGCGCTCTACTTCGCGGCGCACCACACCAAGCTCGACTCGCTCGAGAAGCGCAATCAGAAGGGCTACCTCTTCATGACGGGCGACGAGCCCTGCTATCCGGCGCTGAAGCACGACTGGATCGAGCGATTCCTCGGAGACGAGACCCAGAAGGCCGACCTCCCCTTGAGTGACGTGGTGGCCGACGTGAAGCGCAGCTACCACACCTTCTTCCTCATCCCCGATCCCCCCCGGGGCAAAGTGCAGCCCTTCTGGGCCCGGCACCTCGGCGATCAGGCGATCACCCTCGGCGCGCCCGAGGATGTCTGCGCTGCCGCCGCCGGCATCGTCGCACTCAACGAGGGCGCGGTCCCCAGCCTGAGCGCGCTGGGGGAGAAGCTGACCGCGCTGGGTGCTTCGAGTGCGCGCATCATCGATGCCCTCGGACCGTATGCGGCGTCCATCGGCAGGCGCTGATGGGCTTCGGCAACTACAGCTTCGAAGCCCATCGAGCGCTCGCCGACGCCCGCACGGAGGCGCCGCGCCAGACGGTGTTTCGGCAGACCGAGACCCACCCGCTCATGCGACCGCTGAACCTTCGAGCGCGCGAGGCGCGCGACAGCGAGGCCCATCCTCGCTCGCTGCCGATCGTGCTCGCCCTCGACGTCACCGGCTCGATGGGCGAGATCCCCGAGCTGCTCGCCAAGCGGCAGCTCCCGCTCCTCATGAAGGCGCTCTTGGATCTCGGCGTCGCCGATCCCCAGGTGTTGTTCATGGCGGTAGGGGACGCGTTTCACGATCGCGCGCCGCTGCAGATAGGTCAGTTCGAGTCGACCGCGGAGCTGATGGATCAGTGGCTCACCTGGAGCTTCATCGAAGGACGAGGCGGCAACCCTGGCAACGAGTCCTACGAGCTGGCGCTGCACGTCGCGGCGCGCCACCTCGAGCTCGACTCGCTGCGCCTGCGGGGCAAGCGTGGGTATCTCTTCCTGACCGGCGACGAGAAGCCCTATCCCCAGCTCTCGAAGGTAGCGGTGAAACAGGTGCTGGGCACCGATCTCGACGAGGACACCCCACTCGCGGCGGTCGTCGAAGAGGCCTCGCGCACGGTCGAGCCGTACTTCTTGATTCCAGATCTGGCGCGGCGGGCCGGCTGCGAGCGGGCGTGGCGCGTCTGCCTGGGGGATCGGGTGATCGCGATGGAGAGCCCGCTCGACACCACGGACGTGATCGCGGCCATCGTCGCCATCGCGGAGGGACACCTGCCCGATCTCGACGCGGTCGCCAAGCGTTTGGCGAGCGAAGGACGCCCACGCGAGCGCGTCGGCGCCGTGTTCCGCGCCTTGGTCCCTTGGGCCGCGAGCATCGAGAAGGACGGCGCGCCCGCGCCCACGCTCGAGGTCCACGCCTCGGTGCCGATCGGTGTGGGCGGCTGACGGGCCCGACGGAGGTGCGCCGATGGGTGTGCGGCCTGCGAGCCCTCAGACCTTGGCGAGCCACTCGCGGTGGCCGGCCTTGCCGCGCACCACATCGAAGAAGCGACTCTGGATCTTCTCGGTGATGGGCCCCCGGGTGCCAGCGCCGATCGGGCGATCGTCGAGCTCGCGCACCGGGGTCACCTCGGCGGCCGTACCGCACAGGAACATCTCGTCCGCCACATAGAGGTCATCGCGCGCCAGGTTTCGCTCGACCATTCGAATCCCGAGATCACCCACGATCGTGGCAATCGCGTCGCGGGTGATGCCCGCGAGCAGTGAGCCGCCGAGCGGCGGGGTGTAGACCACGCCGTCCCGCACCATCCAGACGTTCTCACCGGTGGCTTCGGCGACGTGGCCCTGACGATCGAGGAGGATCGCCTCCTGGTAGCCGGCGGCCTGGGCCTCGCGCTTGGCGAGGATCGAGCTGACGTAGTGCCCGACGATCTTGCCGCGGGCCATCAGCATGTTGATCCCCGGACGGGTGAACGAGCTGACCTTGGCGCGGATGCCGTTCTTCAGCCCCTCATCGCCGAGGTACGCGCCCCACTTCCACACTGCGATCGCGACCCTCGTCGGGTTGATGGCGCCGAGGCCCATCGCGCCGTCGCCGAGGAACACCAAGGGGCGCACGTAGCACTCGGTCAGCCCGTTGACGCGCACCGTCTCGAGACACGCCTCGGTGATCTGCTGCGCGTCGTAGGGCATCGGCAGCGTCGCAATCTTCGCGGAGTCGAAGAGCCTTCGTACGTGCTCGTTGAGCCGAAACACCGCGCTCGTTCCGTCGTGCTGCGCGTAGCAGCGGATCCCCTCGAACACCCCGAGACCGTAGTGGAGCGTGTGGGTCATGATGTGGACGTTCGCCGCATCCCAGTCGACCAGCTGCCCATCGAGCCAGATCTTCGCAACCTTGTCGACCACCACGCCTCCTGTCTGCGCCCAGGGTGAGCGCGCCATCGTGGATAGCACGCGAGGTCCGCGCGCAAGCCGATGGACCGCTACTTTCGCGCCTCCGCACAGGCGTTCACGACGCATCGCGTCGATGAGGCGCACGCCACGAAGAGCGCCCTGGTCATCGGTCCCTCATGGCCGTAAGCCAGGCGCGTGAACGACAAGGTCAGATCCTTCGTGCGCTTCAGCTGGCTTGTGATCGCCGTGAACCTGGTGGTCATCGCGGGTGGCGCGATGGTGCGCGCGACGGGATCGGGCGCGGGCTGCGGATCGCACTGGCCCGACTGCAACGGCGAGATCGTGCCGCTGGCGCCGAGCCTCGAGACGACCATCGAATACACCCACCGCACCACCAGCGGTCTCGCGTTGCTGCTCGTCCTCGCGCAGGTGGTGTGGGCTTTTCGGCTCTTCCCTCGCGCAGCCGGACCGCATGTGGTGCGACGCAGCGCCGTGCTCGGCCTCGTGTTCATCCTGCTCGAGGCGCTGATCGGCGCCGCCTTGGTGAAGCTCGAGCTGGTGGGGACCAACGCATCGATGTGGCGCGCGCTGATCGTCGGCGGGCACCTGGTGAATACGTTCCTCTTGGTCGGCGCGCTCACCGCAACCCCGCTGCTCGCCGCGCGCATGGAATCGTCGATCCGAATGTCATCGATGCCGCTGCGGACCGCGTGGACCGTCGCGGTGGTGCTGCTCCTGATGGTGGGCGCCGCGGGCGCCATCACCGCGCTGGGCGACACGCTCTTTCCGTCCGAGACGCTCGCGGCCGGGATGGCCGCCGACACGGCCCACGACGCACACCTCTTGGTGCGCCTCCGGATCGTGCACCCGCTGCTCGCCGTGCTCGCGTACTTCTACTTGATCGGGCTCTCGGTGATGGGTCCGGCGTCGCTGAGCCAGCGCCCTGACGCAGCCGCGGCGTTGAAGCCCGCAGCACGTCTCGTCACCGCGCTCGCGACCGCCCAGATCGCCTGCGGCTTCCTGGATCTCTTGCTGCTCGCACCGCTCTGGCTCCAGATGGTGCACTTGGTACTCGCCGACGTCGTGTGGATGGCGCTCATCGCCATGGGCTTGCGTCTAGCGAGCCTGCCCACGGGTGCCACGCAGTCGCGCGAGCAGACGGCGTAGTCGTCAGCGGAGCCAGCTGTGGCCGAGGATCGATTCCTCCTCAGCCGCGAGATCGATCGCTGGATCCACCAATCGCGCCGAGGGCCGCCCATTCACCGCCGCCCACACCTCGGCGTGGACCTCCACGTGCTCACCGCGCGCCGCCGCTTCGTCTCGAAGAAAATGGGCGAACTGAATCAAGAGATCAGGCTCGGCGGCCATCATTCGGATCTGGAGCGGCGATAAGTAGTCCGCGGGATCGATCGTCTGCGGGTTTCCCTCGTCGTCGATCACTCGGATCTCGGAGACCGCGGCGCGCTCGGCGAGCATCACCCGCCAGGACCAGCGCGCACCCTCTTGGGTCCAGAGCACGTCCCCGGGATAGGCGAGGTGTCGCATCGGCACGATGCACTGGATCAACATCCAACCGCCCATCAGCGCCAACTGGGTGCTGGAGAGCGGCGGACCCTTCTGCTCCGGCGCGCAATCGAACTCCCTCCGTCGCAGTCGGCCCACGAGGGGCACCGGCCAGTCGGGCGCGAAGAAGATCGGGGTCAGGACGATCATCACCCAAGGGAAGATCCCGATGGTGGGAAAGAGCCAGCCGGTGAGCAGGTGAAAGAACACCACCGACAGATACGCGGGCACCCGCGTTCGTGGCGCCAGGAGCAGGAAAGCGATCGAGAGATCGAAGAACGCGCCCGACCAGCCCATCACCGTGGGAATCATCGGGTGCTCGAGGATCCTCCCCACCAACGGGAGATCACTCCGGGCCACCAACCACGTGTGAAGCGGCTCGGCGTGAAGCAGCCAGTCCGCATTGAGCTTGGCGACGCCCGCGAAGACGTAGACCACCCCGACCTGAAACCGAAGCATCGCGATCGTCCAGAAGGAGACCGTCGAGGGCAGCGGTGTCCCGCGGCGTCGGGCCCACCAAGCATCCAGCGAGCAGCAGCGCTCGGCGGGCATGAAGCAGAGCAGGATCCCCAGCAGCGTGATCGCGTAGTAGTGGTTCAGGTACGTGGCGGCATCGAGCAGCTCCATCCACGCGAAGAGCACCGTGAACGCGGCGATGGCGACCCGGTAGAAGGCCCCCAACATCACCGCCAGCGCAGCGACACCGAGCAGCAAAAAATGCAGGTAGATCCACGGCGCGGGGAGCGGCCGTACCCATCCGAAGCCGAAGTAATGGAAGTGAAAGCGCGGCGCGACGTAGAGGTCGTGAATCCACCCGTTGCTCGCGAAGCGCAGGAGCGCGAAGAGCATCACCGCGCCATAGGCGATGCGGAACGCTGCGAGCGAGCAGGCAGGGACTTGCGCCTCGAGACTCACCATCGCTCGCGCCCAGTGTGCCTGAAGGCGCGTGCCGAGACGCGCCGAGCGCGCCATCAGTCTCCGTCGGAGTCGAGGAACATCACGGAGACGGAGAGCGCGACGGACGCGTCGGTCCCGAGGATTCGCTCGAGATCCCGCATCTGTATCAGCGCGGCGTCGCCCAGCGGATGCTCCGGCATCACGATGTACGTCTCGTAGGGATCAGGGAGGGCCGCGATCGCATCGCGACTACCGGTCATCTCACCGAGGATCGTCTCGGCCAGCGCCGCGTGCTCGACGGCCAGGTAGCCGCTCAGGCCACGCCCCTCGACGCCCGCGGTCCAGGTCGCGCGGAGGCCATCCATCTGTGCGAGCAGACCCTCATTCGACATCCCGGCGTAGAGCGAGCGGACGACGGTGGGATCGCCGACCACGCCGACGTCACCGCCCAGGGGCCCCGCGAGTCGGTCGATCTTCATCAGTGAGGCCGAGCTGATGATGCCAGTCATCAGCGTCGAGACGGCGCGAAGCTGCGAGGGGAACATCGTATTGCCCTCCATCGCGGCGTTCGCGAAGAGCTCGCCGTAGCGGGTCCACTCGACGACGACCCGCGCGGTGAGGCGCTCGGTGTGCGCGCTCGCGGCGACCAGGTACTCGCAGCGACGCGGGTTCTCGGTGAGCGCCACGGCCACCGCCTCTGCGTCCCCAGGCAAGAAGAGCAGGTACTCCAGCGCGAAGATCCCCAGACCCGCGGCGCCGCGCTCCTCGATCCACGCCTCGTCGATGGGATCGGGAGCGGCGATGTTCGTCTCGATGCTGGCGGGACGGGTGGGATAGAGGGCCAGCTCGTTGCCGAGATTGAGATCCCGCGTCGGCCCGAATTGGTAGGCGGTGCTCGCCTCCCACGAGGTGAAGAGTGTGCCCCACGCGGCGCGTGAAGCTTCGACGGCTGCGGCGTCCGGGGTGGCCGCGCAGAGCTCCGTGTTGCGCTCGCGCAGCGCGACGGCGGCGTCGGCCGCGCGCTGGTAGCCGGGGAGGATCACGACATCCACGGTATCCCGGAGCAGCTCGGCGCGTGCCTCCTCGAACACGAAGCCGGTACCACCATCGCAGCCGACGTAGGCGCCGATCGAGAGGGTGCACAGGATCGCGAGGGCGCGGACGAAGGTACGGTAACCGAGGGACATATCAGAGGGACTCCAAGAACCGGACCAATGAGGTGCGCTCGCTAGCACTCATGGCAACGAAAGCATCACGCGCGGCCTCGGCCTCGCCGCCGTGCCAGAGGATGGCCTCGGTGACGCCGCGTGCGCGACCATCGTGCAGCAAAAAATCGTGGCGATTCACCGCGGACAGGAGCCCGATGCCCCAGAGCGGCGGGGTGCGCCACTCGGTCCCGCTCGCCTGGTAGTCCGGACGATGATCGGCGAGCTCTTCCCCCATGTCGTGCAGCAAGAGATCCGTGTACGGCCAGATCCGCTGGTCGGCGAGCACCGCGATGTCGCTCGCGCCGGTGCGGTGCTCAGGCACGTGGCAGCTGGCGCAGCCCACGGTGCGGAAGAGCGCGCGACCCTCGAGCACCTGAGGATCGTCTGCCTCGCGGCGCCCCGGCACGCTGAGCGTGCGGCCATAGAACACCACGAAGTCGAGGAACGCGTCGGAGAGCTCCGGCGCGCCTGACTCCCCGCCATCGATGGCACTCAGACACTCACTCTGGGTGGGCCCGCACTCGCGGTTCGGGAAGACCGAGCTGGTGATCCCGATGTCGCCGAGGAACGCGCCGGCGGTTTGCTGCCGCAGGCTCGGCTGATTCGCCTTCCAGCCGAAGCGACCGAGCACGGTCTCGCCGAGCGCCTCATCCCACACGTAGTTGGGACGACCCGAGATGCCGTCGCCGTCGCGATCATCGGGGTCGCTCAGCGCGAGGATGGCTGACTCGGGAATGGCCTCGAGCAAGCCCAGCCCGTACACCGGAGGAGCCACACGCATGGAGGTCAGCACCGCGGGATCCATCGGGCCGAAGCCCAAGTCATGGAAGGCCAATACCGGACGACGGATCGAATACCCGGTTCCGTCGGCGTATGCGCCCGTTGCTTCTTCCCAGGTCAACTCGGTGCCGCCTTCGGCGGGAACACCGGTGATCGATCGCGGTTGGAACTGACCACCGTAGGTGGGCTCCCCCAGGGGACCGCCGTGCGGGTCGGCGCCGGGGACACTGAGCCTCACCAACATCGAGACCATCTCGCCGGACTCGGGAGGACGACCACGACCGTCGTTGAAGTGACACGAGCCGCACGAGAGCGCGTTGTACACGGGACCCAAGCCATCGCGCGCCGAGGTGCTGCTGGGTGCCATCACCCAGTTGTCGCCGAAGAGGTTGTTCCCCACGGCGAAATCTCCTGCTTCGTCCCGGCTCATGCCCCGAAGCGAGTGGTTGTACGCATTCCCACTCACGTCGTAGACGGTGCCGCTGCCCGCCGCGTCGATCTCGGCGGGATCGTAGGGTTCGACCGGGGACGTCACGGGCGCGCAAGCCGCCAGGCCGAAGACCGAAGCGAGCACGGTGAGAGGTAACGTGGGTCGATGGAACATGGGCAGTGCTTCCTCAGCCGATCGTGAGCGGCACACCGAGCAGGTCGGCGATCTCTTCGATGGCGTCGGTGACGTCACGCACCGCGGCGATCGCGGCGGCGACGGCCACCCGACCAGCGGCGCTATCGGCGCCCAAGATGGCCCGATCGAACGGACCCGGGATCGCCTCGATGGCAGTGATGGCGGCGTCCATCCGGGCGCGGATGTTCGCATCGAGCGCGGCATCGCGGCTCGCGACGAGGCTGGAGATGCTGGGCCCTGAGACCGTCGTCCCGTCGGTGCGGTTGTAGCTGCCGAGGTAGAGGTTCCGCACGCCGAGAGCGTCGTGCAGATGATCGTTGAGCGTGGTGTCGCTGAAGCAGCTGTGCTCGTCTTCCTGCTCTTGGGTGGTGTAGGCGACGTTCATGCGCTGGCCCGCGAGCTCTCCGCCCGCGAGGCTTCCCATCCCCGTGAGGATCCGTCCCAGGCCCTCATCGGGTGAGAGCGCCACGAACCCCGTGCGATAGGGGGCCGAGGGCGCCCACGCGTCACGCACCGCGGTGAGGTCCGAGACCAACAGCGTGCTCACCGCGGCCAAATACGCGCGACGGCGGTCCTGGTTCTCTGCCGTGCCCGAGCCATCGATCACGAAGTCCGTGAACGGGCGCGCGCCGGGGCCATCGGCCGAGAGATCCTGTCCCCAGAGCAGGAACTCGATCGCGTGCCAACCCGTGGAGACGCTCTCCTCGCTGTCGGCACCGTTCAACGTGGCGATGGCCTCGCCCGTGATCTCGGGCAGCACGCTGGCGTCGTTGATCAGGCCCGCATCGGCGTCACCCTCGACGTAGTCGACGTAGGCCTCGTCCATCGGCCAGCTGTTGATGAGCCCCTCGTAGCCAGTCGACTCATCGTCGATGGGACCGCTGTAGAAGCGCGCGGCCTCGGTCTCCATGTAGGGCAGGCGAGCGGCGGTCCAGACGTCGCGTGCGTTGACAAGCGCGGCATCGGTCGGCGTTCCCGTGGTGAGCGGCGCGAGGGCGGTGTCCAGCTCGCTCGCCGCGGTGACCGAGTCGCCGTAGTTGGCAAAGAGGATCGCCGCGTAGTTCTCGAGGACCGGCGCGACCTCGGCAGCCGTCAGCTCGGTGCTGGTGCCGGAATCACAGCCAACCAACGTGCCAGCTAGCGAGAGGAGAAGAAGAGATGTCTTGTGCATGAGCGACTGGTTGATAACAGCTATCACTGTCGCTCGCAACTCCTCAGTGTTCGGAGGTGAGCTCGCTACGGCGCGGGCAGCTCCAGACCGTCCAGCACCTCGAGGAGCTGGGCTGCGCTGGGTCGGGTGCGGTAGTCGCGATCGACGTGGCGAAAGATGATGTTCCCGTCGCGCACCACGAAGACCGAGGGGACGGCGATGGTGTGGTGATCGCGTCCCGACGAAGCGGAGAGATCGAGACCCATCCCGCGGTAGCGCTCGAGCGTCTCGTCATCGACGACGTTGAGCACGTGGTAGGCGGTGTGGGCCGAGAGATCCGAGTCGCTGAGGACCGTGAAGGGGATCTCGTAGGCCGCCGAGGTGCGCGCGCCTTCCTCGGGTCGATCGACGCTGATCATCACCAGCTGGACGCCGCGCTCGACGAACCGTGCATGGTGCTCGGAGAGCTCGTGCACCTGGAAGTTGCAGAACGGGCACCAGCCTCCCCGGTAGAACACCACCATCGTCGGGCCCGCGGCGTAGAGCGCGGCCAGGGTCGTCGCCTCACCCGTGATCGTCTGCACGTGGGCGTCGGGCGCGGGGGCTCCGATCGCCAAGCCATCGCCGTCGCTCACCGTTCCCATGCGCTCGGACGGAAGCGCTTCGGGCGCGAGAGATCGCGGCGCCGTCTCCGCAGCGGCAGTAGCGGGTTCACTCGGCGCAGTGGGTGTCTCGGTCAGCTCGGAGGTCAGCTCCGACGTCGGTTCGGAGGTCGGAGCGGGCTCGGACGGCGCGGGTGAACCGCATGCGATCGCGGAGAGGAGACCCAAGGACGTAGCGAGACGAATCATCGCGTCGCTCTAGAGCACCAGCTCCGCGCGCACAAGCACCGCACCACCGGAGCGTGAACTCGCGGCATGCATCAGCGACCTTTGGCGAAGGCCTGGAACGCGTCGATGATGCGATCGGCGACCAAGCGCACGGCCGCACGCTCTGCGACGTCGGGCCGCATGACGAGCCAAGTCGGACGCGCCGCGATGTTCTCGAGTGTGAAGAGGTGCTCGAGCCCGGCCACGCTCTCGCCCCAAGCGCGGGTCACGGGCACCAGGCCGAAGCCTTGCACCGACGCCTCGACCAACGCGGGCAGGCTCGACGAGCTGAAGACCACATCCACGCCCGGCCGCGAACCCAGCCAGCGCGCCTCGGGCAACACCGCGAGTTCGCCGCTCGGCAAGAGCACGTCGTGCCCCTCGAGCTGCGCGGCATTCCTAGGAATCCCGCGCGCCTGGAGGTAGCTGGGCGCCGCGAAGAGCGCGATGGGGAACTTGCCGAGCACGCGCACCTTGAGGCCCGACTCCTTCGTCGGCGTCACCCGCACCGCCAGATCGGCCTCGCCGCGCGTGAGATCGACGGGGCGGTTGCCGCCCAAGATCTCCAGCGTGAGCGCCGGGTGTCGCTTGCGAAGCTCGAGCAGACCGCCCGACACCAAGCGTGTCGCCATGCCCTCGGTCGTGGCGATGCGAACCGTCCCCGAGATCTCCTCGCCGCCCGCGACCGCAGCGCTCGCCATCGCGAGCATCTCCGCTTCCACCCGCTCGACGCGGGGCCGAAGCCGCTCGGTCACGGCCGTCGGGCGGATGCCTTCGCGGGTGCGCAGAAAGAGCTTGGCGCCCAGCGCGCGCTCGCACGCCTCGAGGCGCCGGCTCAACGTGGACTTGTCGATGCCCAGCCGACGCGCCGCGATCACCAGGCTCGGCGCGCGGAGCAACGCCAACACCAAGCGAGCGTCGTCCCATGCGAGCGCGGGTCGAACATCGGTCGTGCGGGCCACGACACCACGGTGCACGCTCTGGCCGTCGACCGCAACCGCATCGGCGCAACCCAGCGTTGCATGGATGCGCCTTCACCCGCGACGCGTCGCCCACCAAGGTCGGGTCATGACCCAAGCCCACGAAGCGACCACCTATCGCGCGACCATGCTCACCCGGAAGGGCGACCCGGACGCGCTCGAGAACGTGACCCTCCCGCTCACGCCGCCGGGCCCCGGCGAGCTCCGGGTGAGAGTCCTCGCGACGGGCGTAGGCTCGACCGACGTGACCATGCGCCGGGGCTACTACCCGTATGCGCCGAAGCTCCCTTTCGTGCAGGGCTATGAGAGCATCGGTGTCGTCGACGCCATCGGGCCAGACGTGAGCGGCTTCGCTGTCGGTGAGCGGGTGTGCGCCCTCTTGGTGCACGGGGGCTACGCGACCTACGTGGTGCGGCGCGCCGAAGACTGGGTGAAGGTGCCGGACGGACTCGACGACGCCGAAGCGGTCGCCTTGATTCTGAACTACGTGACTGCGTACCAAGCGATCCATCGCGAGGCGAAGCTCGCTTCAGGCACCACCGCGCTGGTCACCGGCGCGGCCGGCGGCGTGGGACAAGCCTTGGTGCAGCTCCTGGTGGTGCACGGTGTTCGGGTGATCGCGGCCGCGAGCCCTCGCAGTCACCCGATGTTGAAGGCCATGGGCGCCCAGCCCATCGAGGGACGCTCGCAGCCCATCGACACCTCGTGTCGGGCGCTGGTCCCCGAAGGCGTCGATGCGGCGTTCGATGGGATCGGAGGCGCGCAGCTCCGGCAGTGCATCGCGGCGACCAAGAAGGGCGGCGCGGTGGTCTGGTATGGCTTCATGGCCGCGAGCGCGCTCACCGACGTCGCACGCAACTACTGGGACATCTTCGTGGGCGCGCCCCTGCGAGGCCGAACCGGAACGTTCTACGGCATCACCGCGCTCTATCGGAAGGATCCACGTCCCTTCAGGGAGGACCTCCCCAAGCTCTTCGCACTCCTTGCCCAAGGGAAGATCGCGCCGAAAATCGCGCTGCGCCTCCCGCTCGATGCTGCGCGAGAAGCCAACGAACGCATCGAGAAAGGCGGGCTCGACGGCAAGATCGTGCTCGTGGCTTGAGATTTGCGGCGACTCACGGGGCGGTCCGGAGATACCGCGCCATCCAGTAGGCGAGTCGCAAGTCGACGCCCGGATTGAGTGCGTTCGGGTTCCCTTCGGCGTTCACCCGGTAGGGGTCGCTCCGCCAGTGAAAGTTGCTCGGCGGGCGGATCTGCATCGGCACCGGAATCGACGACACCACTACATCGCCCCGCGCCAGGTCCGCGAGCAGCGGCAGTGGCGTTCCGTCGTCGCCTATGCAGTCGAGCGATGCGAGCTCGGCAGCGTCGCAGTTCTCCCTGCCCACTGCCCAATACGGCGAAGGAAACTCCCCTAGCGTGCCGACCGCCCGAGTGAGCATCGAGGCATCCAGATCCGCCTGACGGAGCGGCGCGTCCGCGGTGCCACGTGCGGTGGCCGCGAGTGCCACCAGATCGAAGAACGACTGCTGCATCCCCAGGGGTTGGCGTGATTCACCCGGTGTCGCGTAGAGCGGCGGCCATCCCCATCACCCAGCCGATCAGCATGTCGCGACTGCACGAGTCTTCCCACGCGTACTCGGGATAGAGACTGCTCTGATCATCGCGCCAGGTGCCGTTGGTCTTCTCTATGGGGAACGGCCTCGAAGTCAAAGCCGTCGTCCTCGAGCAGGAAGCGCTCGATGCGGGCTCGGGCATCGTCGTCGTTGGCGGTGAGCTCCGCGTTGACCCCGGTGTGGGCCGCGACCAGCGCGACGAAGCCGCGGTCGAAACGACGGGCGCTGGCGTCGAGCTCGGCGTCAGGCGCCAGTAGTCCGACGCGCGCGCCGCCGGTCCCGCACGCGGGGGGCACGACCGCCACCGGCGCGGGACATACAGGTGGGCGGGTCCGCACGAAGCTGTCGACGCCCACATCGACCGACGCGTCCACCCCGCCATCGCGGACGCCCTCCGGAACGGTCGAGCACGCTAGCACACGACCGCCGTTCTCGGGGCGATCAGGGCGAGGCCGGGCCCGCTTGCCGGTTCGCACACGCGGGCTAGCGTCGCGGATGCGAATCCTCATCACCGGCGGCGCGGGCTTCATCGGCAGTCACGTCGCGGACGCCGCCGTCGCCGCGGGCCATCAGGTCCTGATCCTCGACGACTTGAGCTCGGGCAAGCGCGCGAACGTGCCGGCCGCGGCCGAGCTCGTCGTCGCCGACATCCGCGATGGCGCCGCGGTGGACGCCGCGTTCGAGCGCTTCAAGCCCGACGCCGTCAGTCACCAGGCAGCCCAGGTGAGCGTGGCCGTCTCCACCCGCGAGCCGATCATGGACGCGCAGGTGAACCTGATGGGCACGCTGAACTTGCTCGAAGCGGCGGTGAAGCACGGCGCCCGCCACGTGGTGTTCGCGAGCACCGGCGGCGCGGTCTACGGCGAGGTCGAAGAAGGGCGGCGCGCGGCCGTCGGCGATCCCGAGCGCCCGCTGTCTCCCTATGCGTGCAGCAAGCGCGCGGTCGAACTCTACCTCGCGCGCTACCGCCACGAGCACGGTCTGAGGTCCACGGTGCTGCGCTACGCGAACGTGTACGGACCCCGCCAAGATCCCCACGGTGAAGCGGGCGTGGTCGCGATCTTCTCCGAGCGTCTGATGGCAGACCAGCCCGTCACGGTCTTCGCGCGCAAGCTCGAGGGCGATGATGGCTGTGTGCGCGACTACGTGTTCGTGGGTGATGTGGTGAAGGCGAACCTCCGCGCGCTCGGCGGCGATATCGCCGCGGACATCGTGAATGTCGCGACGGGTACCGCGACTACCACCCTCGAGCTCGCGCAGACCATCGCCCGCGCGACCGGTGCGACCGCCGAGATCGGCCGAGGCCCCCGACGCGTCGGTGACGTCGAGCGCAGCGTGCTCACGCCCTCCCCCGAAGCGACGGGCGCAGCCCCAACGACGTTGGAAGCGGGCATCGCCGAGACCGTCGCGTGGTTCCGCGCCCGCTGAGCGACTCGCTTGTTCGCCGCGGCGCTCCGGGATACGCTCGCGCGGCCGTCCTTGGGCCGTCTGGCGACGAAAAGGGGTCGTCCGTGAAGCAGATTCGGCTGCGCTACCCGCGCTTCTTTCATTCTGTCCAGATCGCGCTCGGGAGCTCCGATCAGCGGGTCGTCCGGCACGCGGCCATCGCGCTCTGGCTCGCGCTCGCCGCCGCTCCTGCGTCGGCGCAGACGCTGATCGAGCCAGGCTGGACCCTCCTCCACACCGCCACCGTCGATGGTCGTGATCGGGGTCGGCGCAGACTTCGCCGACACGGCGCTCCAAGCGATCGACCTCTCCGAGGATGGTGCGCTGCTCGCGACGGTCGCCAGGAATCGACTCTCGGTGTTCGCGCGATGCGCCACCACCTCGGCGCGCGACTGTGACGGCGACGGCGTCGTGGATGTGTGCCAGGTCGTCGCTGGTGCCAACGACTGCAACGACAACCGCCAGCCAGACGCGTGCGACATCGCGGGCGGCATCTCGACCGACTGCGACACCAGCGCGCTCGCCACCGAGGGCATCGACGTCGTGGCCCACGTGCTCGGCGTGGGCGCGGTCCCGCCCGACGTGGAGTTCAGGTGTCTCGAGGGCTCGGTGGCCGCGCAGCGCGGCAACGCGGTGCCGGGGAGTCCGCCACCGACGGGCGGCGATCCGCAGGACACGCTCGGGATGTGTGGCAGTCCAGCGGCCAGCGCCAGCGATTGGGGACACGCAACGTCGATCATCGCAGAGCGCTTCGCGTGGTCGCCCGGTGTCGTCCGTCTCGTCGTCAACCTGGCGAGCCAAGGTCCGTACTGCGGCTCCTCGGCGAAGGACGCGTCCGATGACGCAGCGGCGGCATGGGCGACGGATCGCGCGTCGATGGCGGGCGTGATCGTCTCGAGCATGCTCGGCGCCGACTTCGACGGACCGACGCGGCGCCCGACGGAAGGGCTGGTGCTCGGTCTCGCGCTCGCGACGGGAGGCACGGTGTCACGCGAGCCCGGACCGAGCCCGCGCTGGGGCGCCGCGCTCGGCGACCTGCTGCGCGACGCAGCGGCCCGAGGGCGTGATTGCGACGGCGACGGCGTCGCGGATGTCTGTGCGCTCTTTGACGCATGCGCCGACTGCAACGCAGACGGTCGCCTCGACGTGTGTGACGGCCCGTCGCTCTGCGAGCCCTACCATCGGGACGCCGATGGCGATGGGTTCGGCGATCCCACGATGGCGATCGCCGCATGCGACGCGCCGACGGGGCACGTGGCCGACGCGAGCGACTGCGACGACGGCGCCTCGAGTGTGTTCCCCCGCGCGAGCGAGATCCCGGGCGACGGGATCGATCAGGACTGCGCCGGCAGCGACATCTGCGCGTCGGGCGAGCCGCCGGATGGCGGCTTCTGCCCAGCGATCGACGCGGGCACGGAAGACGCCGGGATCATGGACGGCGGGTCGGCGGATGGGGGCGGTCCTGACGCGGGCGCCCACGACGTGGGCGCACTCATCGACGTAGGGCCCCTGGACGTGAGCGCGTCCCTCGACGCAGCGCGCACCGACACGGGCGCGGCGATCGACGCTGCCGAGACCATCGACGCCGGACCCCCGAGCCCGAGCGAGGGCTGCAGCTGCCGAGCAGGGACCCGGAGTCGAGGGCGCCTCGGCGCCTTCAGCCTCGCGCTCGTGGTTGCCCTCGTCGCGCGGAGGCGCCGACCTACGATCGGGTAGCGGGGCGTGAACGCTCGCCCGCGACGCGCGCCGCGGGCGACACGCTCTGAGCGTCGTGCGGCACGGCGCTCCGAGCCGAATGACGACGCCCACGCTCGCGCCGATGTTCGCCGCGATTCCGATCGATCCGAAGCGCAGGTGTCGCCTCACCGCGGCGGGGATCGAGGTACCCCTGGGCTATCCGTGGGATGGACCGAAGCCGAACCACAGTCGAACACCGCTCAACCGGAGCGCACGCTCTCCGGGGGCCGTGCAACCACCCGGATTCACCTTCCGTCACCCGGCGTGACGGAAGGCTGGGTTCGGTGCACTCACGGGTCATGCTCATTCGTCTTGCCTTTCCCTGCATGGTCCTGCTCGCCGGCTGCCCCATCTCCCACTGCTCCCCCGCTCCGCTCGACGGCCTGAGCGCCGCGGTGGAAACCCTCTGCGACCCCTCCCGTCCGGCGACCGGCGCCTTCGGTACGTACGCTGACCTCTGCGTCCTGGATCGCGATCCCACCCTCGCTCGCCTCCGCGCCGCGGTCGAGGATGGCCGGATGGGCTTCGATGTGTCGGCGTTCGACGCCTGCACGAGCGCGGGTCGTCCCTTCATCCTCGAGGACGTCTTCTCCGACAGAGGCTGCCCCGAGGCTTTCGTGCCGCAGACGCCCGTCGGAGGGGCGTGCGACAGCAGCTTCGAGTGCATCGATGGGTTCTGCCTCCGAGACGACTACGCGCGCTCGCGGCCCGACTACGTGGCGGGTGGATGCGGTGTGTGCGTTCCTCGCCGAGACGTCGGAGAGCCCTGCGCCGGGCACGACTGGGTGGGCGAGTTCCTCGAGTGTCTCCCGGGCCTGGTGTGTGGCTACGAGGACGGCACCTGCCACCGACCCGCGCCGCTGGGCGGCGAGTGCCTCACCGCCTCTTGCGGGGTCGGCCTGTCCTGCGAGCGCGGCGAGTGCGTCCTGCCACCCCCACCCAGTGAAGCCCACGACGGCGAGGACTGCTCGACGCTGCCCTGCGCGGGGGGACTCCTCTGTAGCTCCGAGGCGCCCCGTCGATGCCGCCCACCCGAGCCCGTCGCGCTCGGAGCGCGCTGCGATACGTCGAGGCCGTGCGCCCCGGGGCAGCGCTGCGCTGGTCGCTGTGTAGAACTACGGCGAGTCGGCGAGTCCTGCGGGCTCACGACGCAGCACTGCGTGGATGGCGCGGACTGCCGCGACGGCCGATGCCTCGTCGGGAGCCCGCTCGGCGGACCATGCGCGTCGCAATGTGCCGACGGCGTCTGCATCGACGGGCGTTGCGAGACCCCCGACAGCGGAACTCCGTGCGCGCGGGGATGGCCGACCTGTGGTGAGCTGATCTGTCCGCTCGATGGGACCTGCCGAGCCCCGAGCGGCGACTGCCGCGTCGACTCCACTTGTCCGACGGGCGCGTTCTGCAGCCAGGCCACCGGACGCTGCGAGGCGATCTGCGTCGTCGGAAGGTGAGCGCCGCACTCGAGAGGACGGACGGCTCAGAGGCGGATGACCACACCCACGTTCGCGCCCACGTTGGCCGCGATACCGATCGAGTCCGCCCCCTCGTAACTCACCATCACCCCGGCGCCGACGTCACCCAGGATCCGAATCGCGAGGAAGTCGGTTACGAACCAGGTGATGCCGACGCCCACGTCGAGCGCGCCACCCACCCGGGAATAGCCGAAGGAGCCGGCTGAATAGAACTGCTCCCACCGAAACGACGGCGTGATGCGCAGCGTCGGGGTGGCCTCGCCGCGCCGGGGATCGTCGAGGTAGAGCTGCGCTATCAGCGGGATGGACACCCTGCTCTGGGTCGCTGCCCCGCCGAAGCTCTCGTTGTGGTTGAGCGACAACCCAAATCCGAGCCAGGTTCGCCGGTCCGCCGCGAACACGAAGTCGGCCCCACCAGAGATGCCCCCCTCCAGCCCCGCGAGGCCGCCCAGGCCACCGGAGGGGGCCCCGAGCCCGAGGGTCGGCAACACACCCACGAAGACCTCGGCGCCGCCGTCGAGCGGATCGGACGGCCGCCGGTGGTACGGCGCAGCCTCCGGTACTTCGTCGGGCGGCGGGGGAACGAGCGCGCTCCTCGACCGCGGCGCGTCGAGCGTGTCGCGCGCGGCCGACGTGCTCACGTGCGTCGTGACGGGCGCGAGCCCATCGCCGAACTCGTCCGGGTCATCGTCGTGCGGGGTAGGCGCGCTCGGCTCGGCGTCGCCGGGCGCGGTCTCCGGTGTGATCTCGCCCGACACGGCCGATTCGGTCGGCTCGGTCGAGTCCTGCGCCATCGCGCTCGAAGCGACGAGCGAACACACGACCACCCAGAGCACCCACCAGCTCGTTGCCTTCATCATCGGCCGACCGTATCCGCTCCCGGCGACGTCGCCACCCGACACTGGACCCCTCGCGGAGGCCGCGCGACGAGCGCAGTCGCCACGCGGCGGGTCAGTGACGGCTACCGTCCGCCACCAACTCATCGCTCACGGCGAACGACGTGAGGCCTCGGTCGCACAGCTCGTCCGGACCGGAACACGCCACCAAGAAGCCCAGACCTTGGGCGCCTACGGCGAGCATGTGCACCCGACGACCCTCGACGGTGACCACGCCGCGGCGAGCGCCGTGCCCGGACACCGTCGTCTCCTGCTCCGAGATGAGCGTCGCGGTGTTGCGGAAGCCGTCGAACGCGTGGCTGGAGAAATTGCTCTCGTAGTCGCTCTGCGCGAGCAGCGTCACGTCGAGGTGTTCGTCGGTGGAGCGGCTCAGACGCGCTGAGCGGATCTGGCTCGGATCGTAGGCCTCGAGGGTGTAGCCCCCAGGAGCCTCGAGGCTCCATCCCAAGCTCACCACGCGATTGCCTTCGAGGCGCGTGACGGGCGCGAGCACCGCCGCCGCGGCGGGCGCGCCCGAACGATTGGGCCAGCCACTGCGGGCCTGCGCCACCACGTCCTCGAGCGCCAGCTCGAGCGAGCGACGCATCATGTCGTGCATCACGCCGTCGGCGCCGCAGCCCCACGCCGACACGTGTTCTGAGAACGCCGCGGCCCGCGCCGAGCGTCCCAGCACTTCGCCGGTCTCGCTCGAGGCGACCACCACCTCGAACGCGCCCACACCGCCGTGGCTCCAGAGCGGGATCGAGTCGATGATGAGCCACGGCAAGATCCCCACGTACATCGCCAGCACGGCGACCGAGCCACATCCCGGCGCGAGTGAGCCGCGGTGAAATCGAACGAACACCACTTCGGCCGCACCCGCGGCCCGCGCCCTTGCGAGCGCCTGCTCGACCTCGGCCGGCGTCGTCGGCGCAGGGAGGGTGGGCGCGTCGGCAGACACGACGCCCGCGCGCACCAGATGATCGGAGACGGCGAGGCGTACTTCTCGAAGGCTGTTCGAGACCACCCGGTCGACGCTCGCATCGCCCGACACGGGGATTGCACCGCCCTCCGCGCGGGCATCGAGGGCCTCTGTGGCGACCGCGTGCAGCGACTCGCTGCCAGCGATAGCCCGCACCGACCCGGTGTCGTAGCGGTAGGAGAGGCCGCCGCACCCGATGGCGAACGGCGAGAGCGAGAGTGCAGCGAGAACCAGAGCACAACGAGCGCGATGCAACATGAGCAGACCTCCTCGACGACGCGGCCTCGCGTCGTGACGGGCGCCTCATTGCAGTGCGGATGCCGAGCCGGCCCATAGGTCTTTCTTGCGCATGTCCCGCCGCAACACCCCGTTGCCCCAGCCCTTCGGCCCGGTTGTCCCGGGCCCGAAGTCCGCCTTCGATTCGGGATCGAGCGCGTCGCGGATCTCGGGCGGCAAGTTCGGGTCGTCGAGATCGGGAATGCTCGAGGGCGCTCGGCTGGGCAGCCCGGGAATCGGAAAGGAGGGCGCGGGAAGCGGCAGCTCGCCCATCCCTGGCAGCCCCGGGATCGGAGGCGTGCGGTGTCCTTCGATCGACGGCACCACCCACGAGTGGAAGTGGCTACGCGTCGCGTTCCCGTCGGCATCGAGCAGCACTTGGCAGCTCCACGAGATCACCTCACCCCGGTCCCCGAGTTCGATCGCGGTGACGGGTCCACCACTGGGTCCTCCGAAGCCGAGCCTTCGCGCGTTCAGATCGCGGATGAGGAGCGACTCGACGTCTGCCCGCGCCATCCCCACCGGCACCTCCATGCAGCCCCGCTCGACCGCGGACAGCTCCATCGAGAAGAGCCCGTAGACGAAGAGGCCGCACAGCAAGAACGGCAGCACTCCGAACAGAAGCAGTGTGAGCCCGCAGCCCCGGCGCCGAGGACGCGCACCCAGGGCCGCTATCGCCCGCACATCGACGCTCCGCTTCCCCTTGCGCTCAGACGCCATCGCGCCGGCAGCATGCGCGACGAAGCGCGAGCGCACCACGTCCGGGCGCACCGCGACCGCTGAGCATCTTTCTTGACGCTGCGGGCTCGCTTCGGCCTGCTCGCCCGATGCGGCCGCTATTCTTCTCTCTCGTGGTGGTGCTCCTGGTAAGCCCGACGGCGTACGCCGATCCCACCGATTTGGGCGAGCCGAGCGAAGCCCGCAGGCCTCGAACCGACGACGATGACGGCGCCGCGCTCGACGCCGAGAGCCCCGAGACGGACGCAGACGCTGGAGGCGAGGCGCGCCCTCGGCGAAGGCGCCGCGAGTTCCGCTGGAGCGATGGACCACGCCGCGTCCCCACCGCGCGCGGCGCCTCGCTCGAGCGCGCCGTCCGATTGGAGCTCGGCACCCGCGAGTGCGCCTCGCGCCTGTTACATCAACCGGCCGACGCGCGCTGGACCAGCGCCGTGCGAGGCACCGCGCCCACCCGACTTCTGTGGCCCGTGGATGGCGGTGGCTGGGTCCGCGGCTTTGGCCACGTGCGCGTCACCCGCCCCGAGCTCTTGCATCGCGGCATCGATATCGCGGCGCCCATCGGCACCACCGTGCGCGCCGTCGCCGACGGCATCGTGGCCTATGCCGACAACGGGGTGCACGGGTACGGCAACCTCGTGATGATCGTCCATGCCAATGGCTGGATGAGTCTCTATGCCCACAACTCCCGAGTCACCGTACCCGCGGGCTACCGAGTGCGCCGCGGCGAGCGCATCGCATTGGTGGGACAGACCGGCATCGCCCACGGACCGCACGTGCACTTCGAGCTCTGGCAAGACGGATACGCGGTCGACCCCGCCGCGCTGATGGACGGCGGCCCCGCGTTCGTCGACCGCCTGGCGGCGCGCGCCGCAGCGCGAGGATTAGTGCCGCCGCCGGTCGAAGTGACCGCCGCCGATCGCCCCGTCGAAGCGCCGCTACGTCCCTTCATCGATGACGAAGCTGCGGAGTCTGCACCCACCACCGAGCGACCCGCACGGCCGCCCACCGAGACGCTCGCCATCGGTTCACGCGCGCTCGCCGATCACCTCACGAGTCACCCGATTCCCGACGCGCTGCTGGTCACCATCACGGGTCGCACGTTCAGCAACCTGTTGTTCCCAGTACGCGGCGGCAGCGAACACCGGGCCTACCGAAGCGCCCGCAGACCACTCGAGCTCCGTGGCGAAGTAGGCACCGCCATCCGCGCCGCCGCAGACGGAGTCGTGGTGTTCGCGGGCGAGCTCGGCAGTCGAGGCGCTACGGTCGTCGTCGCCCACCCCAGCGGCTGGGTCACCTTCTACGAGCGCATGGAGCCCGCCGTCCGCGTTGGCGACGCGGTCGAGCGCGGCGCTTGGTTGGGTCGTTTGGGATCGAGGCCGCTGCGCTTCGAGCTCCGAGTCGGTGGGGTGAGCCGCGACCCTGCGGACCTCATCGTCGACCCTCGCGCGGCGGACTGAGGCGTCACTCGAACGAGAGCGTGCGGGTCTCGGGAGCGCATGGGTGTACCGTCGTCGCGTGGCATGGACGGCTCGAAGGATCGGTGCATGGGTGGTGCTCGCGGCTGGGTGCGCTGCCGCCGCGCCGACGATGCGGGCCGAGCCGGTGACGGTCGAGGAGCGGACGGTCGTCGCGGAGCCGGTGGGTGCGCCGCCGGAGCCCGCCGAGCTGCTGTCGCTCGACGGTGTGCGAGGTCAGCTGCCCAGATGACCCTGCGGTTCCGTTCACGCTGCCCATACACCTGATGCCTCCGGGCGAGTTCGATGCGTGGCTCGCCGCCTGAAGCGTGCCGCCCACGAATCGCACCATGGCGGCATTGGGCCGCGAGCGTTTCGGCGCTTCTGGCTGCGCCATCTGTCACGGCACTGCGGTGGCCGGGTCCCTCGACGACTTTGCCGAGCGCACGCTCGCCGATGGTTCGACGGTGCGACGCTGATCACATCGACGCCTACCTGCGCGACGCCATCTTCCACCCTGCCCCCGGTTCCCTCATGCCGGCATTCAGGATGAGCCCGATCGAACTCGACTCCGTCGTAGCCTACATCCGCTGTCGCGACGACGACTGCGCGACCCGCAGCGAGTGTGCCGGCGCGTGCGACCCGTGACCGTCGACCGGAGCCCTCAAAACTGCCCGACCAAGGACAGGCCGCCGGGGGTGAGGGTGATGTGCGTGAGTAGAAGCTCGTCGCGCGCCCGCTCGTGGCGACGTCGCGCTGTGGACCCGACGGTGATCGCCAGAGGCGTGGTGATGGCAGCGACCACGAGACTCCCGACGGCCGTGCCGAGCGCCGCGAACTCTCTATCTCCCCAGCTTCCGCCGTGTCCGAACGGATCGAACTCGGCAAACAGAACGATGAGGCTCGAGACACCGACGACGAACGTAGCGGCCGCGGTGAGATAGAGGACCACGCTGAGAAGCGACTGCTCGGTCGCAGCGCCCAGATCCGCGACGCCCCGCTCGATCGACAGGCGTTGATTCGCAGAGAGCGACAGTGGCTCCATCGCAGGAGCGACGAGCGCGTACCCCTCGGGCGTCCACACCGTGGCGCCGGTGGGAGCGGGCGACTGTGCGCGCGCCATCGAGGACCACGAGGAAAGGACCACGAAGGTGAGGACGATGGGGAGGGTATGTGCGGCCCCGCGGGGCCATTCGCTTCGATGCATGACCCAGCTTCCTTTGCGGAAGCGGGGGCCCTGCTGGCCGCGCGACGGGCGCAGACGCGCCCGCGACGAGCGGCGTACTCGGTGCGACGAGCGGTTCTCGTTCCTCCTGGCCCGAAGACTGCGCGAGCTGCGCTCAGGGCTGGGCGTCGGCTCGGGTCCGGGCGATCGCTCGCTCGAGCTCGACCAACGTCTTCACTGGCGGAAAGTCCTTCTGGAGCTCCTGGAGCACCGCGAGGACCGCATCGAGCTCGCCCTCCAAGTCGGCGTGCCCGAACGCCTCGCGCCACCGCTCGGGAGGCAGCGCCAGGAATGCCGGGTTCGCCCAGGAGATCGCCGTCGCCACCCCGCGCTTGATCGGGTTCGTGAGCGTGTTCGTGATGACGGCCAGCTTGCTCGGCCGGCCATTGAAGACCCGATGGCTGATCTCGTGGCGCTGCGGGGCGTTCGGTGCGCCGCCGTCGGTGACCACCAAAGAGCGCAGCTCAGGGACGCCCAGCTGCGCCTTCAGCCGCATCGTCTTCTCGATGCCCGCCGCCCAGTCGGCGGCACTGGGATCGGCGGACGTATGCAGCCAGATCACGGTCCGGGGAGCGAGAATCGTGACGCGCGCAGTGCTCAAGTCCTCGAACGTACGCGAACGGCACCGCGACGCGAAGTCCAATCCGCACGTCGGTCCTCGTCAGCGGGGGGGCTCGAAGCGCACCCGGCGCGTCGAAGCGCGCTTCAGCATGATCATGCGCCCCGCGACCACGGGTCCTCCGAGGGTGAGCAAGAGGCCAGCGACACCCGCGCACACCATGCTGAAGAGGTTCGCAGCCGAGGTGAACGACACCATGAGCAGCAGGAGCCCGAAACCGAACGTGAACACCCCGATCACCAGATTGATGAGGTTGCCCCCCTTCGGCATCCACCCTGCCCACGCCGTCGAGCTCACCTCCCCACACCGAGGACAAGGCGCCATCGGCACATCACTCATCGCCTCCTGCCAGGCGACCGCGTCGGCCTCATCCCGCGCCATCTCCCCCGCGCGCTCGTTCCCGAAGACCAGCCCGCCCTGCGCGACCGTCGCCGAAGCGACCGAGCTGGCATGCCCCTGCCCGGCGTAGTCGCACTTGCCGCACTGGAAGGGCTCGGTCGTCGAAGCGCCTGAAGTCGCCGTGTACTCGATATCCATGGGGTCCTCGTCCTCCGGCGCGCACCGGGTCGCGGCGCGATGATGCCAGCTTCGGGAACTGAGAGTGCGCGACGTTTGGGCCGCCATGCGTCGTGGGCGTGCGCGTGGTGCCGAGACGCGGAGCCAGTCGGGTACTGCGGACCGGGATTCGGTAGGAGTACGAAGGTACGCTCATGGAGATGCCCACCGTCGAGCTGGTTCTCGTACGCACGCGGCGTGGTGCCCGACTTGCGGGGCGCGGGGCAACTCGAGCAGACCACCTGGCGCCGCGTCGAGCACTCCGAGGGTCCGCTGGTCCGCTCGCAATCGGTCTCGCGCTAGCCCCTCCGAGATGTGGGTGACCGCGAGCGTACGCACCGCGCCGTCCAGCGATCCACCGCAGCCCCAGCTCGATGCGAGCACGAGTGCAAACGCCCAACGCGGCAAGCGCTCAGCCCTTCTTCGAGGCCTTCTTCTTCGGAAGCGGCTTCATCCCCGGGTTCTGGCTGGGCCAGTCCTCGTGGCCTACTCCGATCGAGGGTCCCGGGGTCTTCTTTGGTTTCGTCGTCGCCTTCTTGGTGGCCATCGCGACAGGGTACGCGATCGGGCGCTGTGGTGATGGAGCTCGAGCGGTGCGAACGAGTAGGATGTCGGCATGCCCCCTCCGACCTCGAACGCTTTCGATTTTGTGGCCCTCGCGGTGCGGACGTACGTGCTCGATGAGGTCGCAGCGAACCACGAAGGTGGCTTTGCGTCGTTCAAGTCGCAGCTGTTCGAGACGTGCACCCGTGCGCTGGTTCGCCTTCGGACGGGCGGCGCGTTCGATGCGCATCCCGAGGTGCTGGTGATGTTCGCCGTGAGCGACTCGGAGATGGTGCCCGACGAGGAGCTCGCGATGATGGCGCGCCTCAACGGCGACTCGCCCTACGTCGCGCAGTACCGCCGCTGGACCGAGACCTGGGCCGATCGCGCGTGAGCGGTGCATCCACCAGGGCTCGATGCGCTCTACCGCGCGATGCCGGACCGAGACCACGGCGTGAGTCGCTCGCCCGGTCTCGAGCTGCGCATCCGCGCGCTCAGCATGCTGCTCCACAGCTACGATGAGGTGCGCCGCGAGGTCGGCTACCTGCGCTGGCACCAGGGCGACGCCGACGCGCTGGCACCCTCGCCCTACACCCGCCTCGGTAGCCGCTCGCACGGCAGCGACGACATCGATGACGACGTCGACGCGGACGGTGGCGACGTGACCGAGCCGGCCGTGCCCGTCCCCGTGAGAGACTGCGACGCGTTCACCAGCTGAGGATCGCCGAGTATGCGATTCGGGGTGGGACACACCATCGACGCCGCGTGGGTCAGGTAGCGCGCCTCGCCAGGGGAGATGATCCGGGCTGCCACTGGGACTGCTTCGGCTACTACGCGTGCGAGGGTGCAAGGGTCGTGCGTTATACGAACGCGCCCGTCCCTTGTTCGGAGTGGACCGGCCGCTGTCCCCTCACTCCAGGATAAGTAGACATCTGCCTCGAGGGGTGTGGCGAGGGCACGAACGGGCCCACGCCCGAGGAACTCTGCAACGAGAACCAGCCGCACGCGGTCGGCGATCCGTGCGAGACGGGCGCTGGCCCGACCTCGAGGTGGCACCCGTCGATGGCGGGTTGCTCGCGGTCGCGACTTTCTCCCGGGTGCCGTACGCGACTCGGGTGCCGATCCCGCTCACGGCAATCACCCGACCCGACACCGCGAATCTGGTGGACGCGTCGCGCTTGGTCACCGTGGGTGACGTGATCCTCTGCGCCGCCTGGGACCCCGGAGCGCGGTTGGTCCGGTTCGACGCCGCGAGCGGCCTCGAGCTCGAGCGGCGCCGCGTGGGAGACCTGCCAGTCGCCGAGCCGCTCCCGCTCACCCGGGCCGGCGACGCTGCTGCGCTCTCGTGGCGTGATGGCAACGTGCTGCGGACCCTTCTCTTCGACGCGAGCGGGAACGAAGTCGGCCGCACCGAGCTCGACATCACGGGCATCGAAGGCGGGCCGCTTGATCGGAGGCGAGATGGCGGCCGGAGCCCGGGTGATAGCGATCGGAGCGTCATCGTTCGCGGTGATCGCGCCGGCGGATCGGTGAGGCGACCCTAGCGAGCGGGGGTGATCCCATGGTGGGCAAAGCCTGGGTAGATCACCGCGTCGAGCGTGTGTTGGATCGCCGCTATCGAGCGCTCTCGGCACAAGAAGCCGTGCGCGGGCAGCGCGGCGCCCGGCAGGAAATTCGCTTCTTGCGCCCACGCCGCGACGTTGACGTCGACCATCGACTTCAGGCTGCGCCTCAGCGCATCCCGCGCTGTCACGCTGAGCTGCGTGCTGGCGAGATAGGCCCAGCCGACGCGGGCGTGTCCGAGCTCTTCTTTGAGGTGAAGCGCGTACGCCGCGCGGGCCGTGGGCGAGCGAATCTCCCGCAGGCAGGCCCGCAGCCAGCCGGTCGCGATGGTCTCACTCACGCACGTCTGTCCCGCGACCGCGAACAGGAGCTCGGTCTCCGGGTCTTCTCGCCCAAAGGAGACAGGCGTCCACGCGCTCAGGTCCGGGAGCGTGGTAGTTCGCTCGCCGTAGCGCTCCGCCAGCTCCTGACACATCGCCGCGTGGTGCCGCTCCTGCGCCGCCGACTCGCGTGCCATCAACACCACGTCTCCGCTCGCTCCTTTGTCCGCGAGTCGCTCGGCGAGATCCGACAACGCGAGGCCGACTCGAGTTCGCTCCGCACCCGTTCTTCCCAGCGAGTCGAGGTCGCCTCGCGGAGCTCGGGGGTGAGCGCGTCAATCCACGAGTCGTCCAAGCGCCTCTCAGGCCTTCAAAGAATGAAGTAGCAGGGCGGAAGGATGCTGTCGGCCTCTGGAGGGCAAGGGGGCTCGTCGGTGGGCCCGGCCGGCGTGACGTGAGGGCTGGTTTCAGCGGTCACTTCTTCCGCCTCGGCCGGCTCTGCCGCCTCGTCTGGCTGCGTTTCCTCCGCAGCCTCTTCCGCACCCGCTTCGTCGGGACTCGGTGCCTCTTCGGGAGTGGGCGCAGCGGTCGTCGGCCGTTCCTCGCTGGCTTCCGGCCCTCGCTCGCAACCCACGAGGGAAGCCGCGACGAGCACGACGGCGCGAAAGAGAGGATCGACCATGGGTCCACGGTATCGTTCGCCGACAGCGCGCGTCAACGCGCCCAGATTCTGCAGCAGCGATGATCACCGACTGTCCGCCCGAGGGCGGCACTTCGGTGGGCGGCACCTGCGCCAACTCCTTCGACTGCCGGACCGGCCTCGCCGCGCGGATGTCGGGCACCAGCCTGCGGGCGGCTAGCCGAGACGCCGGCTACTGGCGGATCGAGCGGCCAGCGCCGGAGGCGCGATACGTGAACGACGCGCAGTCGTCGCATCGACGTCGGCGAGCTCGTCGAGAACGCAGCGTCCTTGTGCCCGGACTGCGGGCGCGGCGTTGGGGCACGGCATGTGCAGGTTGGCGAGGATGGACACCCGCATCGCCAGTCTCCTCGCGCTCACCCTTCTGGGCTCTGGGTGCGCGCCGTTGGATCTCGACAAGACCTCCGAGTCGGACCAGCTGGATATCGATCCCGACGATGTGCGGGCCGACAGCCTCCTGAACCCCCTGGACCACGGCGAGCTGTCGTTCGAGGCGCCGAACGCCGCGCAGATCGGGCCCCAGCGCTACCACGCGTGGCAGTTCACCCTGACGGGCGAGGCGAACCTCGAGTTGCGCACGGCAGCGGCGGACGCGGCAGGCCCCGAGGTCGACACGGTGCTCGCGCTCTACCGGCGTCGTGCGGACGGACGCTGGGGCGCGGCGATTGCGCGCAACGACGACGATGGCGGGCGGCTCTGGTCGCGCATCGCGCTGGTCGCGTCCGAGGGTGAGTACCGGGTGATCGTGCGGGGCTACGCGCGATCGACGACGGGTCCGTTCGCAGTGCTCGGCGCCTGCGCTGGTGAGGGCTGCCCAAGCGCGGAGCCGGAGCCTGTCGCGGGCTGCCATCCCCGTATCGCCGATGCCATCCGCGCCTGTCACGCGGGCTGGCTCGCCGACCCGGAGTTCGACCCCTCGAGCACC
>Ga0105047_10000116_pt1 | contig 108740 bp, 89 predicted proteins | sample MAT04_FD_78384 | JGI IMG/M metagenome (GOLD analysis project Ga0105047, IMG submission 78384) | Freshwater microbial communities from Lake Fryxell liftoff mats and glacier meltwater in Antarctica - MAT-04 (megahit assembly) | ecosystem: Environmental > Aquatic > Freshwater > Ice > Liftoff... | reverse complement strand
CAGGACGAGTTCATCGACGGATCTATGGACGCCGAGCTGTGGAGTTGGACCTCGCCCAGCCCAAGTGGGATTTGTCTTGCGCTCCCACGTTGGAGCGGAAATCAGACAACCACGTTTGGAATCATCTGCCTCGGAAGAGACTCCTCCAAGGCGTGCTTCTTCGACAACCTTCGTTCCGGCAGCCCCTTGTCCAGGGGCCAGACCCACTCGCTGAGCGCGCGCTTCGTCGGTGGGGCGGACCTCGTCTTGAACAATGGTGGCATCTGCACCGACTGCCATGCCGGCGCAAACCCGTTTGTGATTCATCCCGACAAGCCGGCGTTCATAAATCTCGTGGCCAACACCATACGGAGGAAGAATCTTCAGCCGACCAGTGGGTGGTACGAGCCGATCGCTCCCGCCGGGGCGGCCACCAACGCGTGGCCTCAAAATCCGGGACCCATCTTGCGACTCCTCGGCCTTGGTGGCGACTCGTGCACCGGGTGCCATGCCCTACCCGAAGTGTCGACTGAGTTGGGCGGCTATTGCACTGCAGTTCTTCGAACGGCAGTGACACGGACGAGTCCCCAGGAGACCATGCCCATGCCCCCCGCCCCAGCTGGGGTCAGCTACACGGACTTCCGCGCTCGCTACTCCCGGCACGCCGATGAGCTGCTCAAGTTTTGCAGCCAACCGCCGCCCGATGGCGCGGTGGTGCGCGAAGTGAACTTCGTCGATGACGGCAGAGTGCTTTCCCCCCCGATCGTGTTCAAGCCCCTGTACACCTGTGCGCGCGGCGTTTCCGTCGGAGGGGCCGTGCCGGAGGCTGACGTGGACCTCTACCTCAATGGTGCCCGTGTCGACACCGTGAGGGCCGGGCTCGGAGCAGTGGCGTTTACTCTCCCCGCCGACCTCAGGACTGGGGATGTGCTCAAAGCGACCCAGTCTTTCGGAGGAACTACCTCGGCGTTCTCGGACGATGCGCTGGTAGCGGAATATCCCGACAGCGTTCTTCCTAAACCGGTGATCGACCCGGACACCGTCTATGCATGTGCAGATTCCATCTTGGTTAGAACGGTGCCGGGAGCGTACCTCGAGGCGTTCCAGAATGGATCTTCTCCTGAGTGGCGATACACCCAGGGCGAGTGGGCGAGGATGGGGCCGGGACCCAAACCATGGGACTTTGGCGACAACTTCTCGGTGAGCGCATCCTTGTGTTCGAAACGGAGTCCGGTCTCAGATGTGGTCGTTGCCAAGCGCCCGCCCGCCAGCCTTCGAGCACCAAGCTTCAACCCGCCTGAAGTCTTTGCCGGGCAAGACGCCCTGCTTCTCAGCGGCCTTGATTACGGCTCGTTCGCCCGAATGTCGCGCGTCACTCCGGTGCTTAACCTGGGCCACAGCGGCGGCGCGCCGGGCGGGTCTGTTTCCTACCAACTTTCTGCCTCGGCGTTGGGCCGTACACTTCAAGCGGGCGAAACGCTTCGTGCGGAGCCTTCGCTCTTCTGCCCCACTGGGCCTCCAGGCACGCCCACCACCACTGGCCCAGCGCTGCCATGCAACAGTCTGCCGCCGCCCCGCATCGCCTTCCCGATTGCAGGCGAGAGCGAAGTTTCAGTGCTGAGCTCCATCCCAGGTGCAAGGATTCGACTGTACGACGCCTCTCGCATCGAGATTGCCGACGGCGCCGGAACTCGAATTCGCCTCACGCCCCCTCGCCGTTTTGTGTTGGGTGACGTCATTACTGCGGTGCAGCAAGTAGGGGCTTGTGTTGGGACGACGGGGTACGAGATTAAAGCGCGCCCTGGGGAGGGCTGACCAATGACTCCAAGCCAGTTGCAGACGGTTGTTGCCGTCTTCGCGGTTCTGCTGACCGGATGCTTCAAACCAACGGACGAGCAGAAGAGGGACTCGGGAGGTGGGCCGATCGCCGATGGGGGGCAAGACAAAATCTGTGGAGGCTTCGATGACGCAGGCCGCGCCTTCGTCACCAATTACGGCCCAGAGCTCGCGGGCTGCACCGTTCTTCAAGGTTCACTCGAGGTATGCCGTCCAAGCGACTTAACTGAACTGCAGCACCTGCGCGCTCTTCGGGTAATCGAAGGCGGCTTTGCCGTTGACCGGTGCCTTCAGCTCGCGAACCTCGATGGAGTCGAGCGGCTCGAACGCTTGAAGCAACTGGGTTTGTTTCGAAGCCCGCTTTTGCAGGACCTTCGGGCTTTCACCTCGCTCCAAGGCATTACCGAGCAGATTGTCGTCGACGACATGAAGGGGTTGCTCAGCCTCCGGGGGCTCGAAAGAACCGAATCGCTCAATGTCCTGAGTATCGGAGCCACCGAAAAGCTGGAGAGCCTCGATGGCCTGCAGGGCCTTCGAGTCGTGGGCGGGGGTCTTCGAGGTGGACTGCTTGACATTTCCTACAATGCTTCTCTACGAAGCCTTAAGGAACTGTCTGTTTTGAAGCTGGTAGAAGGCCCGCTCTACATCAAGAATAACCCTAAACTGCCTCGTTCAGAGATTGACGCGTTTCTCGCCCGGGTCCAGGTGACGGGTCCAGTAACCATCTCTGGCAACGGCCCGTGATTGCTCGGCGTGGAACGCGCTCCCGCCTACGGGGCGTCGGCGATCGCACCACCCTCCACCATGTCCTTCCAACAGAATCCCGTCGCGCATGCGGCTTCCCTCAACATCGACGATTGCCTCAAGTATGCAGTGGCGCGTATCGCGGCTGGGAACTGAGAATGGCAGTAGTGTTCGGCCGCCGTTCGGAAGGGGGTGCCCATGGCGATTCACGTGTTGCTCACGGTGCTGCTTGCAGTCGGGCCGGCGGAAAAGTCGAAGCTCGCGGTGCTGTCGTTGACGTCGGCAGGCGACGTCGAGCCAGCCGTTGCCCGCAGCCTCACCGACCTCGTCACCGCCGAAGTCGACGCGCGCGGCTACTTCGACCCCATCTCCTCGAGCGAAATCGAAACGATGCTCGGCGCCGAGCGTCAACGCCAGCTGCTCGGCTGCGGCGAAGACTCCACCAGCTGCCTCACCGAGCTCACCGGCGCACTGGGAGCCGGCTTCATGCTGACGGGCTCGCTCGCGAAAGTCGGCGGCGTCTTTCAGCTCAACCTCCAGGTCGTCGACACCCGCAACGCCCGCACCCTGGGCCGCAGCTCGAAGCTCGCCCGCGACTTCGAGAGCCTGCGCCTGCAGGTCCCCTACGCCGTCGCCGAAGCGTGCGGCACTCCGCTCCCCGCCCCGCCCTCGCGCGTGCTGCCGTACACGATGATTGGCGTCGGAGCGGGCGCTCTCATCGGTGGCGGCGTTCTCGGCATCGTCGCGCTCAACAACGAGAGCCTCGTCCGCGGAGAGCTCGCCGCCGACGACATGAACCCCAACGTCCAGCTCAACTACGCGCAGTCGTACCGCGACAAGCTCTCGAGCGCCGCCACCCAGAAGATCGTCGCCCTCACCGCGCTCATCGCTGGCGCCGTGCTCGTCGGCGTCGGCATCTGGCTCATCCCCCCCGAGGCACCGCAGCCCGGCCAGAAGGTCGGCCTCGTGCTCACTGGCAACGGCCTCGCGTTGGTCGGGACGCTGCCGTGATTCGCCGCGCCTGCGCGCTACTGCTGCTCGCTTCATGCACTCCGGGCCCGCTCGAGGGCGGCGCCTACCGCTGCGACTTCGGTGGCCCAGTGGACCAGTGCCCCGAGAACTGGCGCTGCGGCCTCGAGAGCTACTGCCACTTCCTCGGCGACGTCTCGCGGCCGTGGCGCTGCAACACCGCCGCTCAGTGCGAAGCCAACTACCAGTGCGGCCTCGACAGCGCGCGCGATGGCGGCGAGTGCCACAACCCTGCCGTCGGCGTTTCATACCCATGCTTCGCCGACACCCACTGCACGGCCGGCTGGCACTGCGGACCCGAAGGCCGCTGCTATGACCGCTCGATTCCCACTGACTTCGTGTGCCGTCCGAGCGCGGGCGACTGCGCTGACGGCTGGCGCTGCGGGCTCAACGGCCGCTGCCAGAACCAGGACGCCGGAGCGCCGTACGCGTGCCGCACCGATGCCGGCCTCGACGACAGCTGGTGCGAGCAGGGCTTTCGATGCGCGCCCGAAGGCCAGTGCCTCGACCCCCGGCAGGACGCGCTGCGCGAGGTGTCGTTTCAGCCGCCGACCGCAGCCGCGAAGATTCACCCGCTCGTGCGCCAGCCGCTCGAGCGCTTCTCGGTGGGGCAGTACTACGACGCTGGCTTCGGTGAGGGTCGGCAGATGGTCGCGTGGGTCACCGGCGGTGAGCTCTTCGCGCGGGTCACGGGCCTGGCTCCTGACGGAGGAGCCGTCGAAGTTCCCCTGGGCACGTGGGACGCAGGCACCGCGCTGCTCGCGATGGGCAGCCGCGGCGAGACCGCCGACAGCATCGCCATTTTCTACGACAACGTGCCCCGCCTCATCACGCTGGGGGCTGCCGGGCTCGAGACAATCCAGGTCCTGCAGTCCGGCGCCACCCTGCGCGAAGAAATTCAGGTTCCGCACCCGGTCACCCAGCTGCGCCAGGGCTCCGTCTTTGGAGACGAATCGCCACACGTCGCCGCTTTCAGCGAAGCACCCGACCGCTACTCGCGGCTGATGGGCGGCCCTGCGACTGCGCGCTTCGTCGGAGACTTTCTCGAAGACTTCTCGGGGACGAGCTTCGCCGCCGTCCCCAACAACAAAATTGTCGAGATGGCCCTCGTTCGCGGCAGCTTCCAAATCGAGTGCGCCTTTGCAGTGGATCGCCGCGGGCTCTGGGTCGCGCAGAACAGCATCAACGTCAACGACAGCTGGGACTTCGCGCCGATCGAGGTCCCGGGCCTCACCAACGACAGCTGCCGCGCGTCTGCAGACAACAACGAAAGGATTTCGCAGCTCGTGCCGCTGGGGCGCGATTGGCTCGGCTACCTCTCGACCGTTGCCGACGCCGGCACGAGGGCGAGCATCCTCGACTTGCGCGGGCTGTGGAACCGAACCACCCCTTCGTTTTGCTCGACCGACAACTTCCTCGGCTGCACCAACGCCGACCGCATCCCCATCGATCGCCGAATGGGCCCCTGCGTCGTTTGTTCCGGCGGCCAGGTGCTCGACCTCGGGTTGGTGGAAGACGGGGTAGGCAACCCGCACCTCGAGCTTCGCTGCGGCAGCGCCGACGGCGGCACGACTGGCTTTTTCACCGCCACACCCCGCCCGCAGGGCACCGGCTGCGACATCGCCATCGCCGGTGGTGACAGCAGCCTCTTCACCCGGCCCGCCTTGATTCGCGCCGAGCAGCCGGCGCCCGGCCGCGTGGCGTGGGGCAGCAGCGACGGCTTCATCTGGAGCGGCGCCTCGGCCAGCGGCGCCCGCTCTGAGCTCCTCGATCGCGCCCCCGCTGTCGTCGCGCGACGCTCACCCGCGACCACCGACGTTCGCGTCTTCACCGGCGACAGCGCCGCCACCTTCCAGCCCGACTTCGGTCTGCTCACTTCCTTCAGCGCGGGCGTCATCTCGGGAATCGCCAACGCCCCTGAGTGGGTGGTGACGCGCGACCGCCTGCTGCTGAACCTCGCCGGCAACACGTCCAGCGTCGGCGACCAGCTGGGCGTGGTCGGCCTCGTGAGCAACATCTTCGTCGCTCCGTTCAACGGTGTTCGCGTGACAGCGTCCAACGCCCATAGCGCACTGCTTGTCTCGGCCGGCTCCAACATCTTCAGTGGAGAGGTCGAAGGCCTGCCCCCGTACCCTCCGCTGACCCTGAAGGCCGTCGCTCCCAGTCAAATCGACTCGCTCGCCGTCTCGACTAAGGCCCCGCCAGGCGTCTACCTGCGCGGCTATGTCGTCACCCCCAACGGCGTCCTGCGCCTCAATGCGGTCACCGCCACCCAGTGGGGCTTCGAGCCCATCTCGCTTCCCGCGTCGCTGCTTCCGCGAGAAGTCTGGTTCGAAGATGACCGCGCGCGCGTCGGGTTCGCCGATGGCACCGTCTACTCGCTGCCCAGCCGCGTCCCCATCGCTTCGCCTCTCACCGACGGCGTCGAGGACTTCGCCCAGCTGTGCGGCCAGCAGCTCGCGCTCGGCGCCGGCGGCCTCTTCAGGCTCGAGGCAGAGGCCGGAAAGTCGCTGGGCCAGTGGAAGCCCATCGCCCTCGGTGTTTTTCAGGCGGGCGGCTTCACCGGCGCCCGCCTTCACGCCACCGGCGCCACGCTCTACGTCTTCAAGCGCACCGGAGAAGCCGCCCGCCTCGACTTCCCGGGCTGCACCGCGCCTTAAAAACCCGAGCCCGTCAGTTCGCAGTTCACTTCGTCGGGCGGAAGTCGGACTCGACCCTCAACGTCCACGCGCGCTGCTCGCCGCCCCGGGTCCAGGCCAGCATCGTGGTGGCGCCGCGGCTCTTGCCGACCACCAGAATCTGGTCGTTGCCGATCGTCTTCACGTCTGCGATCGACGAATCGCCGACTGCGATCCGCACCACGTCGGGAAGGGTGACGACTCGCTGGGCCCCCACCCTCAGCTTGACGGTCGACGACTCTTCGGGCGGTGCGGGCGCAGCGGCGCCGCCCGCGACAGTCACGTCCCACTCGAGGCGACCCAAATCCGCGGGAGGGGTCGCCTTCGTCCAGACGATGAGCGACGTCGTCCCCGGCCCAGCGCCGACGACCAACAGCTGGTCGTTGCCGATTGTCTTCACGTCCGCGATCTCTGAGTCGCCAATCGCCACCCGCGTGATCCCCGGAATCGTCAGCACCAGCTCGCTGGCGACGACCAGCTTGAGCTTCTGGCGCATCACCTCGGGCTTCGGCGCCGGCGTCAGCTCTTGCCACGTGACCCCGGCTCCGGCGTCAAGGATGACGGCGAAGGCCATTGCCCCGAGCGCACGTCGGCGACCAGGCCTTCCAGCTGCTCGGGCGACATGTATGCAGGAGTGCCCAGCAGCGAGCCTTCACGGGTCAGCTCGATCGACCCCGCGTCGACGCCGACGCGGGAAGCGGAACATTGGGGCGGGCGAGGCCGAAGTCGGTGACCTGCGCTCGGCCATCAGCGCCGACGAGCACGTTGCCCGGCTTGAAGTCGCGGTGGACACGCCGGCCTGGTGCGCCGCCTCGAGGCCACGGCCCGCCTCGAGGAAGATCCGCACCACCTCGCGCCAGTCGCGCTTGCGCTCGCGCAGCCAGGACAGCCGACCCCGCCCGCCATGAGCGCGATCATCGCAGATCCTCACTGCACGACGTGCACGGTGATCTCGCGGCGCGGGCTTTCGCTCCAGACGATCAGCGTCGTGCCGCCGGCTTCCTTCCCGGCCTGCAGCAGCAGTTGCCCATTGCCGATGGTCTTCACGTCGAGGATCTCGGCGTCCCCGACGGCGACGCGCAGCATGCCGGGGAAAATAAGGATCCGCTGCTCGCCAGGCTTCAGCGTCAGCTCGCTGCTGGTGAAAAGCTCGGGCACGACGCCCGGCTTCGGCTTCAGCTTCACGACGCGGATCTTGATGTCGATCGGCCCCGGGCTCTCTTTCTGCCAGACGCGCAGCGTCGTCTCACCCACCGAGGCGCCGATGATCAGCACCTGGTCGTTGCCCAGCGTGCGCAGGTCGGCGATCGCCGAGTCGCCCACGGCCACCTTCAAAACCCGGGGCACAGTGAGGACCTTCTGGTGCCCGATGTTGATTTCGAGCTCGGTCGGGAGGCTCCCCTCAGACTGGGCGGCCAGAGCGGCGATGGGTAGAAGCAGCGAGAGGCCAAGAAGGGTACGCATGGAAAGTCTCCTCAAGAAAGGCGGGTTCAAATCCCGGACACAGGGTCGTGCGCGGCGTTGCACCCCCATTTCGGCTTCGAGAATCCGAGGCCCTCTTTCCGAATTGTGCAGTTTTGAAATAGCGACCGGTTGTCCGCGTTTCTATTTGGCCGTATGTCTCGCCCCGTGATGCACGCGCCTCCACCGACCATGCCGCCCGCGCTGCTGACGCAGAAGCCGACCCGCCGCACCTTGTTGAAGGCCTTCGGCGTCGGTGGGGTCGTGCTCGCCGGTGGCGTCTGGGTCTGGAACACCGTCGGCCGCTTCGGGCCGCCGGCAGAAGGCCGCCTCGTCTTCGACGCCGACGAGTTCCGCATTCTCGAGAAAATCTGCGAGGCCGTCTTTCCAGGCCCGCCCGAGTACCCGTTCTCTGCGCACCAGGTGCAGACCGCCGAGTTCGTCGATGCGTACGTCTCGAACCTCTACGACGATTTGCAGTTGCTCTTCCGCACCCTCATTCGCACCATCAACGTCTCGCCCATCGTCACCCACGGCCGCAGCTTCTATTGGCTCGGGCTCGAGAAGCGCAAAGAGGTGCTCGAGCAGTGGGCCGACAGCGAGCTGCGGCTGCGGCGCGCCGGCTACCAGTCGCTCACCTTTGCCGTGAAGCTCGGCTACTTCGAAGACGACCGCGTTCGCGCGGCCGGTGGCTTCGTGCCCGGCTGCAATCTGCCCCAGGACGGCCGGCCTCAGGGGCTCGGGACGAGGAACGGTTGATGGACTTCCCCGCGGGTCAGACGCTGCGCTGCGATTCCTTCGAGCGCGACGAGACAGTCGAGTGTGACGTGGCCATCATCGGCTCGGGCGCCGGCGGCGCCGCGGCGGCGTGGGTGCTGTCGCAGGCGGGCCTGAAGGTCCTCATCATCGAGGAAGGCAGGAAGTGGGAACCGCACCAGCTCTCGACGAAGCAGTCGTGGGCGCTGAGAAACCTTTACGGCGAGCGGGGCACCTCGGTCGCCCAGGGCAACGTCTACCTGCCGATGCCCCGCGGCCGCGCGGTCGGTGGCTCGACCCTCCTCAACTCTGCCATCTGCTTTCGCACGCCCGCCGCGATCTTGAAGAAGTGGCAGGACGAGTACGAGATTCCGTGGGCCGACCCCGCGCATTACGACCCGGTGTTCGCCGAAATCGAGCTCGCCATCGGCGTCGCGAAGACACAGCCGCACAACGCGCGCGCGCACAACCTCATCTTCAAAGACGGCGTCGACGCGCTGAAGCTCGACGGCGACTTCATCAGCCGCAACGCGCCCGGCTGCATCGGCTGCGGCCTCTGCCAGCTCGGCTGCCCCGTTGGCGGCAAGGGCAGCGTCGACCGCAACTTGATTCCCGTCTCGCTCGAGCACGGCGCGGCGCTCTTCACCTGCGCGCTCGCGACGCAGGTCATCACGCAAGACGGCGTCGCGAAGGGCGTCGAGGTCTACGCTGTCGACCCGATGTCGGAAGACCGCAAGCGCCGCATCGACGTGAAGGCGAAGAAGGTCTTCGTCTGCGCGGGAGCCGTCGGCTCGCCGATGCTGCTCTGGCGCACCAAGCTCGCGAACTCATCCGGCCAGGTCGGCAACAACCTTCGCGTCCACACCGGCACCGGCGTGGCGGCGCGCTTCGACCGCATCATCGACCTCTGGCAGGGCGTGACGCAGGGCTACTACACGCGCATCCCCGACGAGAACGCGGTGCTCGAGACCTTCAGCGCCACGCCTGAGATTTATTCGATTCAATACGAGGAGTATTCGAAGCCCATCAACCAGCTTCGAAACCTCGCCTCGTGCGGCTGCATGATTGGCGACGTCTCTTCCGGCACCGTTCGCCCCCACGACGGACCCAAGGCCAACCGCAGCACGATGACCTACAACGTCGTCGACGAAGACGTCCGGGTCCACAAGAAGGGCCTCGTGCAGATGGCGAAAATCTACTTCGCGGCCGGCGCGCTCGAGGTGCACCCCGGCGTCATCGGCGGCGGCAGCTTCAAGTCGGTCGACGCGCTCGAGAAGTTCCTGGTCAACGTCCCCGTCGACAGAATGAGCATCTACGCGTCACACCCGATGGGCACCTGCCGCATGTCGGGCGACAAGAAGAAGGGCGTCGTAAAGCCCACCGGTGAGACCTGGGACGTCGAAGGCCTCTACGTGTCGGACGCGTCGGTGTTCCCGACGTCGCTGGGCGTCAACCCGCAGATTACGGTGATGTCGACCAGCGTTCAGATTGCCCGGCAGGCCCTGCAGCAGGGCTAGCGCCTCGGAGCCGAACCCCGGCTGAGCACGTGTGGGCCCTTCGCAGTACCGTTGTCGTTGAAATGCCGATCTCGCTCGACGCCTTCAGGGCCGCTCAACAGTCTCTCCACATGCGCGTGATTCAGTTCTTGGAGTCACGGCCCGAAGAAGCGTTCTCGCTCCTCGAGATAATCGAGGCGGTCGAGCAAATTGCCGCCGAGGACATTCCCCTCCTCGTCGCAACCCAACGGAGGGCGCTGCTGGAAGAGGTCGAACGCCGTTTGCTCGGCTTGAAGGGCTCAGGGTGGGTGCGCTTTCGGCAGCTCGCAGCCGATGTTCCGGCAACTGACCGCTCCCTTCGGGAGCTTCTCGACGCACAGTACGTCCGCGGAGCATGACGTGCTGTACGTAGACACCAGCGTCATCGTCACGCCCTTCTTGAAGAACAGGTCCGCCGAGGTCATCGCCCGCTGCGATGCATTTCTGGAGGCCGTGGCCCAGCGAGATGAGCCCGTCGCGACGAGTTGGCTCACCTGGGATGAGGTGGTGTGGAGTCTCGGTAGATCCGCTGCGCAGTTCGATCGCCGGCGCGCAGCCGAACTGAGCGACGCGCTGCTCCAGGTCGAGTTCCTTCGCTTCTTGCCAGTCGACCGCGCAACGAACACCTGCCGTCCGACGGGCAGGATTCGCAGGTTGCAAGCCAGTCTAAGCGACGGGGGTGTTCGGCGGCGCGTGACGTCATGGGCACCTGCGAAAGACGCCAGAAACACATCGAAGCAGTGGAGGCCAGACACGTCTGACTAAATCTGCGCGGGACTCTGCGCAGCGTCGACGCGGTTTCCGCCTGCTGCGTTGGGCACAGGCTTTGCTCTGGGTTTGCACCCATGAAGCTGACCTGCCTGATTGCAATCGCCGTGTCCGCGACTTCCGTTGATGCGGCTGAGCGCGCGGACCCAGTCGCGATCGTCTTCGGGGAAGAGGTGTCGCTGAAGGCGCTGATCCCAGCTGCCGACATCGCAGAACAGAAGGCGAAGCGACCCGCCTCGGAGTTTGCCGCGTGGCTCGAGAAGACCCAGTGCAGCGCGATTCGCGGAAAGGTGTGGGGCGCGGTGTTCGACGACTTCATCAAGAAGAACTCACTCGAACCTGCTCCGAAGGAGGTCGAAGCCTGCGCGAAGTCGTTGCGGGAAATGGTCTCCAAAGACTGGGACCCGAAGGACGGCCCGGTTCCGATGAATCTCGAGTTCGCAGGCGGCATCGTTCGCGACTGGAAGCGCGATGTCGCACTGCACCGAAAGTACGGGGGCAGGGTGATCTTCCAGCAGTTCGGTCCCGAGCCGATCGATGCGTGGCGCAAGGTGCTGGAGGAGTACGAGGCGAAGAAGGCGTTCGTCGTCACCGACGCCAGGCTGAAGACCTGCGTCTACGACTACTTCTCGTTCAAGTTCTACGACGTCGGCGAGAACGAGACGAAGCAGTTCCTCTCTCAGCCGATGTGCGATTTCTGATCGTTGGAAGCCTCATTGCTGCGTCCGAAGCGTCCTAAGGGTCGGGAAGAGGCGACGCTTCGTCGGCGTTGGGATCGCGGTGAACGGTGATGGTCAACGGCGCAGGGGGACGGACGTCGACCGTCACGTCCGCCTGGTGGTCGTCCGCCGCCGTCACCTCGATGCGGAACCTGCCCGCGCGCAGCAGCAGCCCCTTGCGTTCGGGGGCGAAGTCGCTGGTCCAGCCTTCGGCGGGAATCGGCGTCGCGGTCGCGGTGTGACACTCGAGCTCGGCGCCGAGGCCGTCGACCAGCCGCAGCGGCACGTCGATCAGCTCGGGCGGAAGCACAACGACCACCGCCGTGCTCGCTTCCTCTGTCAGGGCGAACTCGGCCGACCCTTTTCGTAAGCCAAGGGTGGCTTCGACGCTGTTGGTGTGGGGCGACAGACCGGCCAGGGCGAAGCGGCCTTCGGGTCCGCTGATCGTGGACCCGTCGCCCCCCTCGACGGTCGCGCCGTTCACGAATCGCCCGTCGGGCGTCCGCACCACGCCCGTCAGCGCCGCCGGCCGATCGAGCTGAATCACCGTACGAAGCTGCCCGCGCCAGTGGGTGCTGGGGTCCCTCGCGTACGGCAGGTAGCCGGCCTTCGACGCGCTGACGGTGACCTGTCTTTCCCACTGCGGCACCTCCCACTTTCCATCGGGGCCGGTGAGGCTGTGCTCGGCAATCACACCAGTCGACCACGCCACCGCAGCGCCTTCGATTGGCTTGCCTTTGCTGTCGACCACCGTGCCATCCACGAACCGCGCGGCCTCGAGGATGATGAAGACGTCTTCCAGGTCCTCGTGCTGGTTGAACCACCCCAACCCGAACAGCCCGTCTTTGCGCGCTCCGATGTGACCGAAGCCGGCGGCGACCGTCAGCTCGAACTTCCCGTCGGGGCCGGTGACCGTTTGGGTGAATGGCGGGGTCGTCGTGCTCACCTCCGCGCCCGCGACCGGGCGCACCTCCAAGGGGCCGTCAGTCCGCACCATCACTTCGCCGCGCACCGTGGGCAGCCGTTCGAGCTCGACGGTGTCGCCAAACCCGAAAGTGCCTTCGCGGGACCTCATGAACGCAGCGGAGATTTCAAGCTCGTGGTCCGCCCACGAAAAAACGACCGCGCCGCGGGCGTCCGAGGTCGCGGCCCCCGCGTACTTCGCCCGCAGAACGCGTGCCCCCGCGATGGGCTCGCCCGTGTCGGCGGCGATCACCCAAAGACTCACCGCGTTCGTGCCTGCGTCGATTGGCGTGCGCACCATGGGAGCGATCCGGCGCCGGTCTTGCTCAGGGCGGGCACGCGTCGGTGGCGCCGGGTGGACGACGGCGGACTGCGGGCCTTCCTTCGGCCAGAGCCACCACCCCGCGGCACAGGCGCAGAGCAGCGCGACGAGCGCGACGACGTGGCGAGCCTCCGGGACCATGCGGCCATCGAAGTCGGGAGGCCGGGCACTTGCAAGCACACATCTGGTGTGGCGTCCCACGATCGTTCCGAATCCGCGAAACGGTGGCGCGCTTCCAGGTCGTCATCGCCATCGACGCCCCTCTCGGCTTCCCGATGGAATTCCGAGCGCTGGTGAACGGAGGCAAGGGACCAGCCACCTGCCCGTCAACCGAAATCCAGAGCCCGCTCGCGTACCGTTGCGGCATTGTCGACAGCGTATTTGGTGTTGAGCGCGCCGATGTCGATCGCCTTGAAGCGCGGCTGAGCGACCAAGCGAGGGGCGCTCTGAAGTTTGCGCATGGCCGTGTCCCGTCATACCTTTGGGTCGATGCGTCATACTCGAAAAAAGCTCGCGCTCAGGACCTTGTCGGTCAAAGTCCCCCCGGAGATCAGCGCAAAGGTTGTTCGGCTGGCCGCCGAAAGGCAGACCACCGTCTCAGCCGTGGTGCGCGACGCGATCGAAACCTACGACGCTCCGATGAAAGGGTCCTTCGTCGAACAGGCGCGAAAGTTCATCGGCGCGGCATCGGGTGGGCCTGTGGACCTGGCGACGAATCCGAAACATCTGAAGGGCTTTGGCACCTGGCGACACTGACAATCATCGACACGGGCCCGCTCGTTGCCCTGATCAATTCAACTGAGCGGAATCACGCCGTGGTGGTCGCGGCGGCGACCCGACGGGCGGGCCCCTTCCTCACCGTCGAGCCGGTGCTGACCGAGGCATGCTTCCTCCTCCAGCGGGTCAACCTCGGAGTCCAGACGCTGCTTGGAATGGTTCGCGACGGCCACCTCCGCGTCGGACTCGCCCTCGAGGCGGAAGTACGTCCCATCGAAGCGCTGATGAAGCGGTACGTCTCGGTTCCGATGTCGCTCGCCGATGCGTGCCTGGTGCGGCTCGCTGAGCTCCGCTCCGGGGCACAGCTCTTCACGCTCGACAGCGACTTCCACATCTACCGCAAGCACCGAAACCGGCGCATCGAGCTGGTCGACCTCGGTTGAGCCGCACGAGTCGAGTGTTTCAATCGCTGCTGGGCGAGGCTAAGCGACCGCCACCCTTCCCTTCGTCAATGCGTCCGGCACGTAGAGGCCAGTGAGCCACGACGCCTTAAAGGGCGAGCCGTTCGAGGTCTTGGGTGTGGTGCCGGCTGCTGCAGAAAGGGCTAGGTCAGAATCGCAGCTGGCGTCGTCGAGGCGCCCTGCGCCGCGCCCGCGCTCGTAATCTGCGGCCCGATGACCGCCTTCATGCACGAGAGCAGCACGTTGGTGGTGTTCGGCCCGTTGGTGCCGCGCAGGTGGATGCCCGAGTTCAGCGCGCCGCCCGCCTTGCCCGCGACGAGAATTGGGTAGTCGTCAATCGAGTGGTCGAGCCCTTCAGAGACGTCAGACGTGCAGAGCACGCAGGCGTTGTCGAGCACGTTGCCCGTGCCTTCCACTGACTTCTTCATCGCGTTCAGCGTGTACGCGAAGTTCTGCATCGTGAAGGTGATGCCGTCTTTCACCTGGCCTTGCGCTCCGGCGTCGTGGGTCAGCGAGTGCTCGGTGTCGCGCGGCGTGTTCGGCGACAGCGACTTGTAGCACTGGCCTCCGACCGAGCCCGAGAACTGGTAGGTGGCGACGCGGGTCAAGTCACAGGCGAAGGCGAGGGCGAGCAGGTCGCTCATCACCTTGCTGACGGCTTCGTACGGCTCGACGCCGCCCTGGTCGTTGTTGGTCTGCGTCGGCGCGCTCGGCTTCACACACGACGACGTCACCACCGGCGGCAGCGCGAGAATCTGCGAGCGCAGTTCCGAAATGGCCGTCAGGTGCGCGTCGAGGCGCGCGCGGTCGGCAGTGCCCAGGCGCGGCTTCAGGCGATTGGTGTCGTCCTTCACCGCGTCGAGCACGTTCGTGCGCATGCGGTCGCGTGGATCCGTCGGGTCCTTCGGGGTGAAGCTCGAGAAGAGCGTGTTGAAGATGGTCGCCGGGTTCGTCACCTGCAACATCGGCTGGTCCGGACCGCGGTGAGACAGGTACTGCAGCGTCGGCCCTTCACCCGTCGTGTACCGCTTCGAAATCGCAATCTGCAGCGACTTGATTTGCGTCGGCCCACCGATGGCGTCCGCAATCACCTGGTCGACGCTCTTCACCGAGAACTTCGACGAGTAGCCGGCGCCGCCCGGGTCCAGCGGAATGAAGGGAGCCCCCGACATCATCGCGCACACGCCGTTGTGGTGGCCGCGCAGGTTGGGCGTCTTGATGTTGTGGCCCGAGACGACGCTGACGTAGCTCTTCACGTCGACGCCGCGGCTCGCATCCACCAGCGGCTGCAGCAGCGGAGTCAGCGCCCAGTTCGGGCCCGTCGCCGTCGGCGTCCACTGGTTCTGCAGCACGCCGTTGCCGAAGAACCACGCGACGTACCGCTTCGGAAACGCCATGCCCTGCGCGAACGCAGTGCCGTGCGAGTTCATCATCGCTTCCATCGCCGGCAGCGCCAGCGACGCGCCGAATCCCTTCAACAGCGTGCGACGAGCAAGCTTCATGGCGTCACCCCATCCGCGGCCCGCGCGAGGCGGAACGCGTCTGAAGCGACGAGCTCGACCAGCAGGTCCTGGTACTTGTAGCCAGACGACGCAAACGATTCAGAGAGGGCTTTCAACGGCCTTCCTTCGGTGGGCAGGTCGACGTGGCCTGCGGCGTGGCGGAACAGCGTGCGGGTCAGGCAGGCCATCACGCGGGGGTCGTTCTTCAGCACCTGGCTGAGCCCCTTCGCGTCCGTGAACTTCACGTCGTCGAGGTCGCCCGAGGCATCGATGGGCATCCCGAGCTCGAGCGTGCGGTGCATGCCGATGGAGTCGAAGTGCTCGAAGCCGAAGCCGATTGGATCCATCGCGGCGTGGCAGTTGCGGCAGCCCGCATTCGTCATGTGCTCCGAGAGCTTCTGGCGCAGCGTCCGCGGCATCGTCGGGTTGTCCGCCGGAATCGTGGTGCTGACGTTGATGGGCGGCGCGGCCACCGTCTCGCACAGCAGGCGCTCCCGAACGAACTTGCCGCGGTAGGTCGGCGAGGTCGACGCCGGGTGCGCCATCAGCGCGAGGAAAGCGGTCTGGGTCAGAATGCCCGCGCGCGGCTGGTTCGATGGCAGCGTCACCCGCGCAAAGCCCGAGGCCGGCGCCGTCATTCCGTAAAGCGGGGCGAGGTTCGCGTCGACGTACGTGTAGTCCGCGTCGAAAATCACGCGGGTGTCGAGGTTCTTCACGAACAGCACCTCTTCGAGGAAGAGCTTCGTCTCTTCGCCCATCGCCGCCGCCATCGCCGGCTTGTAGGCCGGGTAGCTGATCGGGTCCTTCGCCAGCGAGGGCAGGCCTTCGTGCGAAAGGAACTCGCTGAAGAAATCCGTCGTCGCGCTCGACGCGCCCGGAATCATCAGCGCCTTGCGCGCCTCGACCTTGATGCCTTCCGGGGTGTCCAGAGTGCCCGCCGCTGCCGCCGCGAGCAGCGCGTCGGAAGGGGTGGTGCCGCTGATGAAGTACGAGAGCCGCGTCGCGATTTCGTAGCCGGTGAGCTTCAGCTCGCCCGGACGCGCGGTGTTCGGTACCCCCGACTCGGCGCGGTAGAGGAAGTTCGGCGACTGGACGAGGCCGGCGAGCATGAACTCCGCTCCGCCGAGGAAGGTGCCGTACGCCACTGCCGCATCGTCGGCGACCTTCAGCCACGTGGTGCGCTCAGTCGCCGAAAGCGGGCGGCGGAACAGCTGCTGGCCGACCTTGTTCAGCACCGTGGTGAAGCAAGCCGTGTCGCGCGCCATCGCCGGCGTGCACGGAATCAACTTCGCCCGCTGCGTCGCGTTGCCCAGGGCTGCCTGCACCGCAAGGTACGCGTTCTTTTCGTAGATGGTCTCGGTCGCCGTCGACACCGACAGCTGCGAAGCGCCGATCGCCGTGAGGCCGTTGATCGCCGCGTCCGGAGGTGGCGTCACCGCTGCCGCCGCCTGCGTTCCGAAGATGTCGCGAATCGAGTGCCGGTATTCGTTCGCCAGCAGCACGCGCATCTGGATTTTCGCCGGTACGAACTCGGGCAACACGACTGGCACCATTCCTCCGCCGCCGTTGCCGCCGCCCGTCGCGACGCTGCCGCCACCGCCCACGCCCGTGCCTGTGTTGCCGCCCGTGCCCACCCCTTCCGGGTCGACGTCGTCGATGCGGCCTTCGCAGGCGCTGAACAGGCTGAGCGCCAGGACCAGAGAGCAGAGGGAGTGTTTCACAGCAAGGTCCGTTGCAATTCTGGCTCCAATGTTTCAGGGCGAAAGCAGGCGCAATCTCAGGTGTTTATTAGGTTTTGGGTGTCCACTTCAGTTCACAAGGTGCAGGGATGCGCCATCAGATCGTCCGTTTTCCGGGCATCCGCCCCATCGACAGGCTCAGGACCAGCCTTGGATCACACGCGCTTGTAAAAGGCCTGATTTACGAAGGGTTTTCCTTCCGGCGTCACCGCCCGTTGGTGGATTTCCATCTCCTCGCCGTCGTCTGAGAGCATTCGGGAGGCATGGGCGATGACCTTCTCGTTGCGCTCGATGGCGGTGTTGAGCGTGCGTTCATCGACGAGCTCGAGCGAGGCTGGCTCGTCGCCGTCCCACGTCAGCCGGAACTCGTTGTGCAGCTTCTCGCCGTCTGCGTCGACCCAATCGATGGTGAACGCGAGGCCTTCTGGCGTCGCCGCGATTTTGTAGAGCCCTTCGCGCGGCGGCGTCGTGTGCTCGTACCTGCACCGGTCGGGGATGAGCTTCCAGGTTCCTTCGAAGGCGCGCGCGTCGGGCAAACCCATTTCCTGCATGTTAGCGCGCGTTCGGCATTGTCCCCCTACGACGACAACGCAGTAAGGAGAAGGTCATGAGCCCTCCTGCCCAGGCCCGCCACGGCGGCGACACGATTGCCAAAGTCTTGAGCCGTTGGAAAATCCCCTACGTCTTCACGCTGGTCGGCGGTCACATCTCGCCGATTCTCGTCGGCGCGCAGGACGCCGGCATTCGCGTCATCGACTGCCGCGACGAGAAGAACGCCGTGTTCGCCGCCGACGCCGTCGCGCGGATGACGGGGCTACCCGGAGTCGCCGCCGTCACCGCGGGCCCGGGCGTCACCAACACGCTGACCGCGATGAAGAACGCGCAGCTCGCGCAGTCGCCCGTCGTCCTCTTCGGCGGAGCGACCGCCACCGTCCTCAAGGGCCGCGGCGCCTTGCAGGACATCGACCAGATGGCGCTCATCCACTCGTCGGTGAAGTGGGCGGTGCGGTGCTCGACGGTCGGGCAGTTGGAGCCGCTGGTCGAGCGCGCGCTGAAAGAGGCGACCAGCGGCATTCCCGGCCCCGTCTTCATCGAGGTGCCCGTCGACGTGCTCTACCCCGAGAGCATCGTTCGTGACTGGTTCATGAAGGAGTCCGGCGTCGAGAACCCGAAGACGCTCGGCCAGCGCGCCCTGAAGGTCTACCTGACCGGCCACCTGTACCGGCAGTTCCATGTGCCGCACGTCGACGTCGGCGGCGCGCTGCCCGAAGTGAAGATGCCGAAGCTGCGGCTCGACGCGCAGCTCGAAGAGGCGGTCGAGCTGATTCGCAACGCCGACCGCCCGGCCATCGTCGTCGGCAGCCAGACGATGGTGAACTGCACCGACGCAGGGCCGCTCGCCCGCGCAGTCGAGAAGCTCGGCATCCCCACCTGGCTCGGCGGCGTCGCCCGCGGTTTGCTGGGCCGCGACAGCCCGATTCAGTTCCGTCACGCGCGCGGCAAGGCGCTCAAAGACGCCGACGTCGTCGTGGTCTGCGGCTTCCCCTTCGATTTCCGGATGAAGTACGGCATGGGCTTCGGGAAGAAGACCAGGGTCATCGCCGCGAACCTGTCGTCAGAAGAGCTGCGAAAGAACCGCAAGCCCGAGCTCGCGCTGCAGATGCACGCGGCGGACTTTTTGATCAAGCTCGCCGAGAAAATCGACGCGCAGCCGAACCGGTCGAGCTGGATTGCGGCGTGCAAGAAACGCGAAGACGCGCGCGACGCCGAGATTCGTTCAAAGACGAAGTCTGGGGGCGAGCTGATTGACCCGCTCTATCTGTTCCAGCGGCTCGAAGAGAAGCTGGCCGACGACTCGGTGCTGGTGGCCGACGGCGGCGACTTCGTGGCGACGGCGGCGTACGTGCTCAAGCCGCGCAAGCCGTTGTCGTGGCTCGACCCGGGCGTGTTCGGCACGCTGGGCGTCGGCGGTGGCTTCGCGGTCGGCGCGGCGGCAGTGCGCCCAAAGGCCGAGGTGTGGATTATCTGGGGCGACGGCTCGAGCGCATACAGCCTCGCCGAATTCGACACCTTCGTTCGCATGGGCATGGCGCCCATCGCCATCATCGGCAACGACGCGTCCTGGGCGCAGATTGCGCGCGACCAGGTCACCATTCTCGGCAGCGACGTCGCGTGCACCCTGCTGCGCAGCGAGTACCACAAGGTCGCCGAAGGCTACGGCGGCGTCGGCCTGCTGCTGACGGATCCAAAGAAAATCGACGAGGTGCTCGACCAGGCCAAGGCGCTCTCGAAGAAGGGCAAGCCCGTGTGCATCAACGTCCACATCGCGAAGACTGACTTCCGCGAAGGGTCGATCAGCATCTAGGCCGCAGACTGCGTCGCCAGCCACTTGCCGAACCGCGCCATCACCCAGGCGTGAATCGGCGCCTGGAACCAGCGGTACAGAAACCACGGCAGCGACGGGACGAAGCCCATCAGGCTCGTCAACAGCGCGGGGCCTGCGTTCGTCTGCACGATGCGGAACTCGAACTGCCCCGGCCCGGCGCCCGTGCCGTCGAGCAGCCCGCCGCCCGTCCTCAGCACCGCCGACTGCGGCGTCATGCGCCCATGAATCATCGACAGCGACAACACCGAGACTCCCAGCGCGCGCAGCGTCCACGCCTCGCCGACGGCCGACGCACTCACCCCCGGCAGGTGCGACGCCGCCCACCCGAAGTATTCGCTGGCTGCTTTCGCCGCTGTCCACCCTGCCGGCAACGGCAGCCGCTGCAACGAGCAGATGCCCGGGCCCATCGCCGGCTGCGGAGCGAGCAGCGCGCTCGAGCCTTCCGGATCCGGTGGATCCGCCTCGAACGCCGCTTCGATTTCTTCCGCTGAGTCGACGACCGTCAGCGGCACCCCACAGCCTGCGAGCACCGTCACCCGTTCGTCGTCGGCCCCACACCGCCAAACGAAAATCCGCTTCACTCCGCACCGCGCCGCCGCCCGGCCGAACGAGTCGGCCATCAACAGCTCGAGGTCCGCAGGTCTTGCCTGCAGCAGCCGGTAATACGACCGGGTGGCGCGGGCCAGGTAGACCCCGGTCTGCGCTCCGGACATCGCGACCTCCGCGTCGCCCAGCGAGAGCAGGTTGGTGCCGCTGCCGAGCTGCCGGACGGCGTACCGCCCGCCCAGCTTCTGCGCCAACCGCCGGCCCGCCTTCCCCGTCCCGCCCGCGATGACAATCACGCCAACAAAGCTAATACGCGATGCCAGCCTTGGCGGCGGTTGGTTTCATCGCTTCGAACACGCGGTCGTCGAACGAGTCCTTCTTCGCTTTTGCGTTTGTCGAGATCCACGCATCACGCTTCTTGCTCACCTCGACCACCTTCGCCTCGAGCTGCTGGCGCTGTGCGTTCTGCTGGCTCAGGAACTCGACCTGCTTCTCCTTCGGCATCGCGCGCAGGTTGTCTGGCAGCTCCTCCGCCTTCATCTCCTTCACCTTCTCCGGAGCGGCCGTCAGGTCCACCGCCGCCAACCCACCACCGCCCGACGCGCCCAGGCCTGAGTTGGTGCGGAAGCTCATCCGGTCGGCCGAGGCCGAGGGCGCCATCGCCTTCACGCTTCCCTTGTAGCTCTCACCCTCGTCCCGGGCGCCGCGCTTGCCGCCGTAGACCGCAGTGTCGGCGACCGCTCCGTTGAGCTTCGAGAGCTCTTCGTCGAACGGCGTCGTCACTGCCACCATGCCGCCCGACTGGCCGATGGAATCGAAGCTGCCATCGGCGAGCTTCGCGAGGTCCTTGAACACCGCCTCGGTGTCGCCCTGGTTTCCGCAGCGCACGGTGTTGACGACGATGCCCTTCGCGATCGCGTTCTTCGCCCAGGTGCGGCTGTCCCAGCCGTCTTTGTAGTCGTCGTGCGGCGGCGCATCACCGACCAGGAAAATCATCTTCGCCGTCTTGCTGTTCTGGCTCCACGACATCAGCTTCACCGCTTCGCCCAGCGCGCGGCCGACATGCTCGGGCCCGTCGCCGCCACCACCGGCGCTGAAGCCGCGCAGGTTCTTGTAGACGGTGTCGAGGTCGTCGGTGAGGTCGAAGTTCTTCGTCACGTACTCGTCGCCGCGGTCACGGAAACCAACCAGGCCGACGCGAATGCGCGGGGTCGGCTTCCCGGTCGCCATCCGCGAGGCGATGGTCCAGATTTTTTCTTTGGCGCCTTCGATGAGGCCGCTCATCGAGCTGGTGGTGTCGAGGACGAAGACCACCTCGATGGTCGGCCGGTCTTTCTGCTCGAGCTGCACCGTCTGTTGCGGCAGCGGCTTGTCGGCTTTGACGGCGACGTCACCGGCGAACGCAGCACCGGTGGCGAGAGAGGCAATCACACAGGCAGCACGGAGGATTTTTTTCATGGTGCGCCGTTGAACGCACCACCCGCTGAATGGATCTGTTCGAATGCGCGCCATGCGGTGGTGGGTGGTTGCCTTCCTGGCTGGCGTCATTCTTCTCGCCTCCGCCGGGGCCTTTCTCTGGACCCTGAAGCGCCAGGCGCCCGTCGCGGCGGCCGACATTCCCGCGCCCAGAGAACGCTGCCCTGACGCCGACCAGCCGATGCCTACGGTGCAAGTGCCCGAAGAGACGACCCCTGTCATCCTCTGGGGGGCGGGAAAGGTGCGGCTCTTCCTCGATGGCCAGCCGCGGTCGAGCCCGCCCGAGGCGCCGCTGCGGTTCGCTCCCGGAGAGCACGTCTTGCGAGTCGAGGCGCCCGGCTCTTCGATGTCGCTCACCTTCGTGCTGGTGCCTTTCGAGCCTGTCCTTTTCCACGCCGAAGAGACGCCAGGGGCCGGGCTGACGCTCGCCGCGCTGGGTCCCCACGCGCCGACCTTCAACGTGCCCCTCGACTTCACGCGCACCTCGGCGACAGACGAGACGCTGCTGACGGACGCGGGCTCGGCGCTGCGCAGGGACGACTGGAAATCGGCGGCGGCGAAGCTTCGCGCGGTCTCCTGGAAGAGCCGCAGCCAGGATGCGTTCCTTCGACTCGCCGCAGGGGTGCACGCGGCGACGGGGCAGGGCGCGCTGGCCGAAGCGGCGCTGGGAAAAGTGAAAGGCAACGACCTGCCCACGGTGCTCGAGGCGTGGCGCACGTTGTCGGCGAAAGAGAAAGCGCGTGCCGAGACGCCCGGGCTCGAGAAGTGGAACCTGCTCACCCAGAAGTTCTCGACGCTGCTCGAGAGGTTCGCGCTCGAGGCGCCAGGGCCGGTGCAGCTGGCGACCAGCCGCATGTCCGAGCTCTCGGCCGGGTTCGTCGAGGCCACCCGCAGCAAAGACACGCTGTCTCAGGAAGAGACGGTGCAGGCCGCCGAGCTGGCGCTGGAACAGTTCGTTCGCGCGCTGCGTCGAAGCCGGCCCGAAGACTGCGATTTTCAGTCACGCATCTCTGCCAGTTTGTAAGGATGCCGCCCCCGTGAGAAAGACGCTCTTGCTGATCCAGCTGCGGTTCGTCCGCAACCTCTGGGTCATCCTCGGAATCGCCAGCGTCGCCACCACCTTTGCCATCGTCTGGTGGGAAACCGACTTCCTCGGCATCAGTGGCAGCGAGCGCGGCGCCTACGACGACGGCCTCTCGAAGTTCACCGGCAACCCCGACACGCCGTGGAAGTACGCGCCCGGCGGTGAGGTGCAGCGCAGCAAAGACATCGTCATCGTCGGCATCACCGACTCGACCTTCTCGTCCATCAACCAGCACGAGCCGTGGCGCCAGCGGTACGGGTCGTTTCCCTACGACCGCATTCTCTGGGCCGACCTCTTCGGCTACCTGAAGGAAGCCGGAGCGAAGGCAATCATCTTCGACGCAGTGATGGACGAGTCGAAGTCCGACATCCTTGGAGATATGGCGCTCGGGAAGCAGATCGAAACCGACCGCATCCCCGTCTACCTCGGCTTCAGCATGCTCTCGGGCGCGACGTCGCTGCCGAAGCAGGAGGTTCCGGTGAACCGCGGGCCCCCTGGGCCGCCCGAGCCCATGCCGGAGAAACCGCCCACCGACGAAGCGTTTCCCGACGACGCATTTCCCGAAGAGCCTTCGCCCGAAGAGCAGGCCAAGCTTCGCGAGGCCAAGCAGGTCGAGCTGCGAATGAAGGCGGCCCGCGCCTACGCGTTTCCCGTCGAGTTCAAAGGCGGGCTGACCATCAAGACTTTCGAAGAAGGCCCCGTCGGGCCGCAGTACCCGCTGCCTGCCATCGAGCAGGTCATCGACGTCATCGCCGGCTTCGGCACCGTCGACCACGAGCCCGATGACGACGGCAAGATGCGCTACACGCGCTTCGCGTACACCGACGGCATCAACAGCTACGTCACGCTGCCCGTCGCGGTCGCGGCCGACCACTACGGCGCCGAGAAGGTCGAGATTTCCCCGGGCCTGCTGAAGCTCGGCAAGAAAGAGATTCGCATCAACCCCGAGGGCGACGCCGAAATCGACTACGGCGGCACGCTGTACAAGAAGTTCGACACGGTGCCGGTGGACGACGTGCTCCGCTACAAGAACGGCACCGACGGCGGGGTAGATCGCTTCAAGGACAAGTACGTCATCATCGCCGGCCTCGCGACGGGCACCGGCGACATCAAGGGCACGCCGCTGGAAGCGAACACGCCGGGGGTCGCGAAGCAGGCGGCGATTCTGCAGAACCTGCTCGACGGCCAGTTCATCCTCCGCGCGCCCTTCTGGCTCTCGCTGTTGCTCGCGTTTCTGCTCGCGATTTTTTCGGCGTCACTCGTGCTCGTCGTTCGCAACAGCTTCGTCGACATCGGCTGGCCGGCCGCGCTGTACATCGGCTTCTTCCTGCTGACGGGCGGCTTCCTCGTCGCGACGAAGGTGCACATCCTCTCTGCGCTCCCCGGCCTCGCCGGCACGTTGGCCTCGGTGCTCGCCACTGGCTGGGAAAAGCTCTTCGCCGACAAAGAGCGGGCACGGATGAAGGCCGCCTTCCAGAACTTCATGGAAGCCGACCTGGTCGACCAGCTGATCGAGCAGAAGAAGCTGCCGAAGCTCGAGGGCGAGAACCTCACCATCACCGCCTTCTTCTCGGACTTGAAGGGCTTCACCGCCTTCACCGAGAAGTTCAAAGGCGACGGCCACGCGCTGATGCGGATGTTGAACCGCTACCTGTCGGCGGTGACGCCTTCCATCACGGCGCAGGGCGCGTGCATCGACAAGTACATCGGCGACAAGGTGCTCGCGCTGTTCGGCGCTCCGAAGCAGTACCGCGACCACGCGCTGCGGGCGTGCCGGGCCGCGCTGTCGGTGCAGAAGGCCGTCGCCGTGCTGCGCGAAGAGTTCCGCAAAGAAGGGCTGCCCGACGTCTACACGCGCATCGGCCTCAACACCGGCATCATGCTGGTCGGCAACATCGGCAGCCAGCAGCTGATGGACTACACGGCCATCGGCGACGAGGTGCAGCTGGCCGACAAGCTCGAAGAGGCGAACAAGGTCTTCGGCACGCTGATTATCATCGGCGCCGGCACCTGGGAGCACGTGCGTGAGCAGGTCGAAGCGCGCGAGCTCGACCACGTGAAGCTGTCCGGCGCGGCGCTCCCCACCACCGTCTACGAGCTGTTGGCGATAAAGGGCGAGCTGCACTTCGACAAGGCCAGGGTGGTCGAGCTCTACGGCCAGGCGCTGATGCTGTACCGCGGCCGCAAGTTCGATGACGCCCTCAAGCGGCTCCGCACCGCGCTCGACATCGAAGCGGGCGATGGGCCGTGCTTGCGGTTGCAGCAGCTGTGCACCGAGTTCTCGAAGGTCCCGCCGCCCCCCGCGTGGGACGGCGTCTCATTGCTGGAATCTTGAAAGGAGCTGCACTCATGAAACGAATCGTTGGCTGGGCCACCGTGGCCGCGCTGGGAACCTCAGGGCTTGCGCTCGGCGCAGACCGTCAGCTCTTCATCAAGTCGAAGGACACCAAGCTGCTGAAGGACCCGAACCTCACCGCGAAGGTGGTGACGACGCTGCAGCCCGGCACCGAGGTGACGTGGAAGGGCGCCGACGCAAAAGAGAAGTCGCTGCACAAGGTCGTCGCGGGCGGGAAGGAAGGCTTCGTGCTGCAGGCAAACCTGACGCCCAACAAGCCAGCCGATGAGTTCCTCAAGGGCGACGGCAAGCCGATTTCCGCCCAGGCCGTGGCCAGCTCAGGAGCGGCGACCAAGGCGCTCACCCCCGCCGCCATCAAGTACGCCGACGCGAAGGGCCCGAGCGCCAACGAGGCCGCCTGCGAAATCATCTACCTCGAAGAGCACAACAACAACGCCGCCACGCCCGAGGCGATCGCCGCCCACCAGAAAGCGGCCGGGCTGACGGGAGGTGGCAAATGAAGAAGCTCGCACTCTTCACGGCAGCGTTCGCGCTGTCGACGGGCTGCACCACGATGAACGCCATCATGCGTGGCGACGCGCAGGGCGCCATCCGGTCGGGCATCCAGGCCGGCGGTGAGGTGGCGGTGTCGGGTGTCGAAGGAAAGAAGGAATCCGACCGCGTCTGTCTGCCGATGCAGAACCAAATCATCCCGCTGGGTGAAGAGCGCGCGATTGGTGGAGCGATTGCCGTCGGCCTCACCGAGAAGAACAAGGCGCACTTCTTCATCGATGGAAACACCGAGAAGAACCTCGCCGCGCTCGCCGACGCGCAGAAGACGCCGGGCAAGGTGAAGCTGCCGGACTCCGACCGAAACAACCTGAACGCGTACCTCGGAAAAGTCGGCCGCAACCTGGCCAGCTACTCGTCGCGCCCGGAAATCGTCTGGACGTTCGGCGTGCTCGACAGCCCGACCGTCAACGCCTTCTCGGCGCCGGGCGGCTACGTGTTCGTCACCACCGGCCTGCTGAAGCTCATCGACAACGAGGCGCAATTGGCAGGCGTGCTCGGCCATGAAATCGGCCACATCGCCGGGCGCCACGCGCTCAAGAGCTACTCGCAGGTGAAGTACAAGCAGTGCGACCTCGCGACCGTCGGCGGCTACATGCTGAACAAGGGCCTCGACATGGCGCCTGAGTTCCGCCGCGCCGCTGCGTACGCGAAGTACTTCTCGGGCGGGAACCTGGACCTCGACAGCAACGATATGGCGGCCGGGCTGATCGCGTCGCTCGCCGATGGCTTCATCGACGACTTCATCAGCAAGGGCCTCTCGGCGCCCGATGAGTTCGAGGCCGACAAGTTCGCGATCGAGCTCTCGACCTTCGCCGGCTACGACGCGGGCGAGTACGAGAAGCTCCTCTCGAAGCTTCCGGCATCTGCCGACAGCCACCACCCGGCGATGGGTGAACGCTCGAAGAAGATTGCCGCGGTTCGCGCCGACCTCGCTCCGTTCGCGGGCAAGGGCGTGAAGCCCGAGGCGGCCGAGCTGAAGGTGGTGAAGAAGTAGGGCTTTGCGCGTCGGCTCAACGCGCGAGGCGATTGAAGCGGTCGACAAGTCCATCTTCTGCGAGGCCGACCTCCAGTGCGCGCAACAGCCCCCTCACCTCGGCCAACGCAATCGTCTTGCCCGGCAGAGCAAGCAGCGCTGCGACATCGGCCAAATCTTGCGGCCGGCCTGCGAGAGTCTTGAGGACGAGCAGGTGCTCCAGGCGTACCAGCGGAACGATCACCCTGCCCAGGCGACGCGTCGTGGCTTGGTCGGCGATCAGCTCCTCCAGCCCGGGTCCGCCTAGAACAATGTCGATCTTCCAGCCACTGGCAGGATGATCGCAGGGAATCACCCGGGTCTCGGCGACGAAGGCCGCGTCCTCGTAGCGCGGAACAATCTTTTCACGGCGCAGCGCCTTGACGAGGGTGGCGACCGGCGCGTCAGAGAGGACGGTGACGTCGATGTCTTGCGTTGTTCGGGGGGCGCCGTGAAGCAGCACCGCTTGGGCGCCGAACAGGTACCAGCGGGCCTCGAGCCGTTTCATCGCGCGCCCGATCGCTTCGAGTGCCGCTTGGGCGCCTGGCTTCGAACGCCGCGAGCTTCGAGATGAGCGTGAGGTGCCCCGCGAGGTCTTCTTCATCCGTCCGGGCATTCGGCCACTCCGGCGCTAGCCAGCGAGCTGCGTCGCGCAACTCATCCGCGCGCCGCAACAGTTCACTCCAGTCCAACTGCCGGGCCAACCTCGCCGTCTCTTCGTTCTGCAACCGCCGCGGGAGCGACCAGTCGCGCGCCACGAAGGCCCGGAGGTCGGCAGGTTTGAAGTCGTACCGCATCAATCGAAGGCTACCATTCTGATGCCGCCCGACGCAGAGCGTCGGTTCGGCGCAGTGCGTAACGACCCACTGTTCCCAATCGTTGCGCGTCGCTTTTCCATTGGCCAGATCGAGAAGAAGTTCACAGAAGGCCAAGGCGTCTGCACGCGGCGAGCAACTCGGGGCCGGCCGCGCGGTCAATAGCTCCTGGTTCTCGCAGAACCCTGAAGTTGATGCCGATCCGGTGTTGAAGGATGCGATTCCCACGAGCCTCCGTCTTTCTTCCGACGGCGGCGTTTCTCTCACGCCGCCGATCATCAATGCGCGGTTGGGACTCGTTGCGACCCTGGCCGATGGATCACTCGCGCTCGGTGGTTCAGGTGTCGTGCAGAGCAGCGCTCCCCAGGTGTTGACGGTCGCCGCCGGTTACATCGAGGCGAAGCACTGGTGGCCTTACCTCGACCTCAAACCCATCGGCGTCGGTATGGCCACGGTCTCGGGCAACCTGGGGATTGCGACGGTCTCGTTTCCGATCGAGGTCACTGAGTAGGTCAGAACCGCAACGCCTGGGCGGCGCGCGAACACCAGGAGCGTCTGGCGGAAGTGTCTACTTCGTCGCTTCCTGCGTGCCCTCGCCCTGCAGCGGCACCCACTGGCGGTCGCGGTTCTTCCAGACGGTGCTCTGCACGGCGGACTTCGCGGCGGGCGCGGCCATGCCGCCCATCGACTTCGTCGCTGCCTGCGCTTCGGTGTGAATCGCCTGGGTGATTTTCGCGGGGATGCGGTCCTTCGCGAGCGCGAACGGCGTCTCGGGCGTCGGGCTCGAGCGGTGCGAGTCGATGCAGTACACGTCGAGCTTCGCGCGCACCGTCGCGCCGGCGGCGATGGTCAGCTTGTCCTTGCGCGCGCCGTCGACCTGCGCCGAGCCGACCGCGCCCAGCCTCTGCGGCGAGTGGTCGGGGTCGCCGACGGGCACGAAGTAGAGGCCGGCTGGAGTGAGCTCCACCGCCGCACCCGTCGGGTTCTTCAGGTCGACGGTGAGCGTGCCGTTCGTCGAGCCATCGTACGAGACGATCTGCGCGAGCAGGCCGCTGGCCTTCTCACCCGGCTTGTCCGCGGGCACGGGTGCGAAGCCGGGCCTGGCGACGGCGGACAGACTGAGGAACAGCGTGACGGTGACGCAGAGCGAACGAACCATGGAACTCCGGCTGGGGGTTGCCACTTCAACGCGCAGCAGGCGCCGACGATCTGTTCCGTCAGGAATTCGTGGTCTGTTGGGTCGGGGGAAGCGAATGCCGATCCGCACCATCACCACCGCCCAGAGCTGGATCGAAGGCGAGGCCCTGCGCCAGCTCGAGCTGACGGCGGCGCTGCCGGGAATGCTGTTCGCGGTCGGCCTGCCGGACCTGCATCCGGGGCGCGGCACGCCTGTCGGCGCTGCGTTTCTCGCGCGCGACATCGTGTACCCGTACCTCGTCGGCAACGACGTCGGCTGCGGCATGGGCCTGTGGCAGACGGACCTGCTGCGCCGGAAGTCGAAGCGCGACCGCTGGGTGGACAAGCTGCACGGGCTCGAGCGCCCCTGGGACGGCGATGGTTCCGCGCTGCTCGCCGAGGCGGGCGTCGCGCCGACGGGCCTCGACGAAGCGCTGGGCACCATCGGGGGTGGCAACCACTTCGCGGAATTGCAGTCGGTGGAAGACGTGCTCGATTCGGCGGCCTTCGCGCTGCTGGGCCTCGAAGAAGATCGCCTGCAGCTGCTCGTGCACTCGGGCTCTCGGGGGCTGGGCGAGTCGGTGCTGCGGCGGCACACGGACCAGCGCGGCGCGGATGGGCTCGGCCCAGACGAGATGGGCACGTATCTGGGCCAGCACGACCACGCGGTGAAGTGGGCGGTGGTGAACCGGGCGTTGATCGCGCGGCGCTTCATGGAATGCATCGGCGCGACGGGCGAACGGAAGCTCGACCTCACCCACAACAACGTCGTGCGGCGGCCCGAAGGCTGGCTGCACCGCAAGGGCGCGGCGCCGTCGGACCAGGGGCCGGTGGTGATTCCCGGTTCGCGCGGCGCGCTCAGCTACCTCGTGCTGCCTCGAGGCGACGGCGAGAAGAACGGCTGGTCGCTGGCGCACGGCGCGGGCCGCAAGTATTCGCGGCACGACGCGCGCGAACGGGTGAAGGACAAGTTCCGGCTCGAGCAGCTCGTGCAGACCGAGCTCGGCAGCGCGGTGATCTGCGAGGACCGTGACCTGCTCTACGAAGAGGCGCCCAGCGCGTACAAGAAGATCGACGCGGTGGTCGGCGATCTCGTCGCCGCGGGCGTCGCGACCGTCATCGCGACTCTGAAGCCGATCATCACGTACAAAGTTCGAAGCTGAGTCCGGGGCCCCCGCAATGGGGTCAGGCGCCCAAGACGGGAAGTTCGAACGCAAGGGCCACCCGAGGTACGGCGGAAATGACGGTGCGCGGTCCTCCGACGAAATCGCTGAGCCGGATTCGCCAGGCAAAGCCGAGCGTTTCGCTGCGGCACGGAACTCCAATCGAAGCGCCGAGCCCAGCCGCCCATGAGCTCGCGGCGTCAGCGCGACGCGGCCTGGCTCAGCGCGCGGTGCACGGCTTCCAGTGCCTTGCGAGCCTCGAGCAGCTCGACGCGCTCGCGGGTCAAGTCAGAGACCTGTCGGGCCAGCATGTCGCGCTCGCCGCGCAGCGCATCGGTGCTGCGGCGCAGGTTCGAGGCGGCTTCGTACGAGGCCTCGAGCTCTCCGGCGAGGCGCTCTTCTTCCGACAGGCTCTCAGCAAGTGACTGCTGGCTCTTCACGATTTCCGTCTTCAGCGCGTCCTTCTCGGACTCGCGCGCGTCGAGCTGCTGCCGCGACTCCTGCAGCGCCAGCAGCGCCTCGTTGCGCTCGCCTTCCAGAGAGCCCAGCTCGCGCTCGAGGTCGTTGAGCAGCTTCACCCGCCCTTCCATCTCACCCGACAGCCGGCGCGCCTCGTCCATGCGCAGCCGCGCTTCTTCCGTCGCCCGTTCGGCCTGGCGCCGCGTCGCTTCGAGGTCCTGCGTCAGCGCCAGGTTCAGCGACCGCACCTTCACCAACTCGGTCTGCAGCGCGCTGATTCGTTCGACCGCCAGCACCCCCGCCTCGGCCACCGTGTCCGGCAGCGGCTCGGGGCGCGGGTTCTCACGCACCGCCTTCAGCCTTTCCTTCAGCCGGTCGCGCCGCTCGCCTGGATTCAGCTCTTCCATCGCTGGAGGCGGCGACTGCACCTCGACCACCTCGGCCGGAGCGGCGGCCGCTCGCGGCTTCTCGAAGACGACCTGCGCCAGCGCCTGCTGCAGCGCCTCGACCGCGCTCGTCTTCGGGGCCCGCGCTTCCGTCGCCCGCGCGCGAATCGCCTGCGCCAGGTCTGGCACCACCGGCATCGGCTCGTAGCGCTGCGCCACCGGCGGCGTCGGCCGCGAGTGCACCGACACTTCCTGCGCGACGCGCTCGGCAATCGTCTCGACGGCTGACTCCGTCACCTCGCCGACGGCGGCGTCTCCCAGCAGGCCCAGCCGCACCCGCGGGCGCGCGCGCGACACGTTGGCATCGAAGGCTTTCTTCATGGGGTCGTCTCTCTCGTGGGGTGAGTCGGAAATGGGTTCAGGCCGACTGGGCGATGGGGTTTGCGGCAGGCGCGGCGTCCGCCGGCTGCGTGACTTCGGGCTTCGCTTGCAGGCGGCGCAGCACTTCACCGATGAGCACGTTGATGTCCTGCGCGCCCTTGCTGTCGCGGTCGGCGAGGAAAATCGGGCGGCCTTCGCTCGAGGCCTGCGCGAACTTCGTGCACTGCCGAATCACCTGCGGCATCAGGTACTCGGGGTAGTGCTTCTTCAGCGCGTCGAGCGCTTCCTTCGCCAGCTTGAAGGTGTTGTTGAAGCTGTTGACCACGATGAAGACGTGGTCGAGCACGTGCGACAAGTCTTCCTCGAGGCTCTGCACCGTCTCGAACAGCAGCTTGAGGCCGTGGAAGGAAAGGAAGTCGGCGAGCACCGGCACGATGAGGTCGTCGGTCGCAATCAGCGCGTTCAGGTTCAGCAGGCCGAAGCTCGGCGGCGCGTCGAAGATGATGAAGTCGTAGTGCGCCTCGACCTCTTTGAGCGCGTTGCGAAGCTTGAACTCGCGGCCGGCCATCGGCATCAGCGCCAGGTCGACCGTCGACATCGTCAGGTTCGACGGCACGAACTCGAGGTTCGGCAGCGCCGTCTTCTGAATCACCTCGCTGATGGGGACCTTCTTCACCAGCACGTCGACCAGCGTCCGCGGGAAGTCTTCCCCTTCGAAGCCGAGGCACTTCGTCGCATGGCCCTGCGAGTCGAGGTCAACCAACAGCACGCCGTAGCCCATCTCGGCCAGGCGCCAGGCGTAGGAGGTCGACAGCGACGTCTTCCCCGTGCCGCCCTTGAAGTTGAGGAACAGCTGCTTGCGCGTCGGGCCAATTTCCTGCGGGTAGCGGTGAAGCTTGCCGCGCAGCTCCCAGACGTCGGAAGGCGTGAAGACGTCTTTCTTCTGCACGCCCTGCAGCGCCTTGGTGCTCACGCCCAACATGTCGGCAGCGACCTTCGGCGAGTAGTGAATGGGGTCCATGGTCTTTCCCTGTCAGGCGACGAAGTACTTGCTGCCGCGCCGAACCACCTGACCGCGGCCTTCCAACAGGCGGCAGGCAAGCAGCGTCGTCTCTTCGGCGTGCGTGAGGTGTTGGGTGAGCTCGGCCAGCGTGCGGCCACGAATCGAAGCGCGCAGCTCAATCATCAGCGCTCCACAAAGCTTCTCGTCGACGCGCTTTTCGACTGGAGCCGAAACCGCAGCGACCGCGACCGTCTCGAGCACGGCAACCTTCGCGCGGCCCGACGATGCAGCCGCCGGCTGGTTCGGCAGGTGCGCGAGCTGCCGCACGGCCCGGCGTCGTGGCGCGTCTTCCATGCCGACCACGCCCGACACGTCCTTGCCCAGCAGCTTCGACAGGCTGTCCGACGCCGCACGGCGCACCTTCTCTTCCGGGTCGCGCATCGCCCGGAACAACCACGGGCGCGCGGCTTCGGCGCCACTGGCTCCGAGCACGAGCGCGGCCAGCGAACGCACCTGCGCGTCGGAGTCGGCGATCGCCTTCTGGCCCAGCTGCAGCGCGGCTTCACCCGTCAGCGACAGCGCCAGCAGCGACGCGCGGCGGCGCACCGCACGGTCAGGGTCCGCCATCGCCGCGGTGAGGTGCGGCCCGGCCTGCGTCGGGTCGAGCGTGAGCAGCGCCTTCAGGGCCGAGATGCGCACGTCAGGGAAGACCGACGTCAGCAGCGGCGCGACGACGGGCACACCCTGCGCCTTTGCGAAGTGGGCGAACGCCGCGAGCAGCGCGACCTGCACCACCGGGTCGGACTCGCCGTGGAGCGCCGTCGCCAGCGCGGGGCCTGCCGCGGCGTGGCCCAGGGCCTTCAGCCGTTCGGCCGCGCGAACGCGCGACGCCGAGTCGGGCGCCGACAGCTCCCGCACCGAGAACCCGAACAGCGTCTCTTCCGTGCGGCCCGCGAAGGCCTGCGCGCCCGAGAGCGCAGTGAAGTCGGCTGGGCTCACCACCAGCCGGCCTTGCGCCTTCAGCTCGTTCGCCATCGCTGTCACCGGCGACGGCGCAGGGGCCGCCGCTTCAGGAACCGGCGCCACCGCCGCAGGAGCGAGCTCGAGCTTTCCATCGGCCCGGCGGAACAGCACCTCGCCGCGCAGCTCAGAGATGAAGCGCGCCAGGTCGAACGAGTCTGGGTCTGGCGCCTCGTCCGACTTGTGAATGCGCGAGGCCTCCAGCATTTTTCCGATCAGCTCGGCGCGTTCACGCCGCAGCGCTTCGACCACCCGCGCGGAGTCTTCGCGTTCGGCGTGCGCGCGCGTGGCCCGCACCTCGAGCTCGGCCACCAGCCGCCGCAGCTCGATTTCCCGCTGCGCCGCACTGCCCATGTCGGCGCGAAGCCGGTCCGACTCGGCGCGCACCGCGGTCAGGTCGTTCTCGAGCTGCTGAGCCCTCGCCTCGAAATAGACGATCTTCTCCAGCGCGCTCTTGAGCAGGGCTTCCGGCCGGAAGACTTCTGCGAATTCTTCACTCAAGGAATTTGCGTCCTCCGCCTACCCATGCGATCGCCCGTGAGAGTACAGACCTGTAGCGGTCTGTCTTCTTTTTGACCGGCGCGGACCCTAGTCCCGCACCGAGACGATGTAAACCCGCGTAAGAACAGGGATTGTTGATGTAGGCGTGAAACACGGCCGAGGCCGAATTCTCGGCCCCGCAGCGATTGTTCTTAAGGGGCGCGTCTGGGGAGAACGCGCAGCCTTTGGTGTTACCCTTCGGCCAGGTTTTGGCGGGGCCAACCTCACAAGTCGCAGCGGGGCATCGCGGATGAGCGAAACGTTTGGAGCGTGGGAGCTCGAGGAAAAGCTCGGTCACAACGGGCTCGGGCAGACGTATGCCGTGGTGCACCGCGAGACGAAAGTGCGCGGCGTGCTCAAGCAATTCGAGGGCGCTGCTCCCTCCGAGCTGACAGTCGCCGCGGGGCTGAACCACCCGAACCTCGCCCGCATCCTCGAGTCGGGCCAGGGCTTCGTCGTCTACGAGGACGTCGAAGGAACCTCGCTGGCTGAGCTGATCCGCGCCGCGCAGGAAACGAAGCAGTGGCCCCTGCCGATGCTGCGCGCGGTGGCGTTGATTCGCCCGGTGCTCGAGGGCCTGGCTGCCGCGCACGCCGTCGTGCCGCCGCTTCTTCACCGCGAGCTGGTGCCCGAGAACGTGCGTGTCACTCCCGAGGGCCGCGTGGTCCTCACCGACCTGGGCCTGGGGAAGCTGCGCCTGCGCGCCGGAGATTCTTCGGGCATGCGCCGCGCGTACGTGTCGCCCGAGCAGGCGCGTGGCAACGCCGTCGACGTTCGCAGCGAGCTCTTCACCGCCGGGCTGTTGCTGTTCGAGCTCGTCTGCGGCCGGCTTCCCGCGCAGGGCGGCGCCGGCGAAGTCATCAGCCGCATCGCGACTGGGGACCTCGACGCGCCCACCGCGGTGAACCCCACCCTCGCCGCCGCCGCTGCGGCCGTCTTGCAGCGCGCGCTCGCAGCACGCCCGGAAGAACGTTTCGCCTCGGTGCGCGAGCTTGGCGATGCGCTGGGGCCGTGGAGCCAGGAATCGCCGCTGGGTCCGTGGGCCACGGCGCTCGCGAAGGTCGAGCTCTCGCCGCTTCCGGCTCCCGTCGCCGCGCCGCTGGCCACGGAGGTCGTGACCAGACCCATCGAGGCGGTGGCCGCTGCGGCCCTTGGTGCCCCGGTCGCGCGTCGCAAGCTCACGCCCACGATGGCCGCCGTCGGGCTGTTGATGCTCGCCGTGCCCATCGCCTATTGGTCTGTGGAGTCACGCGCGGGTGGCACGACGCAGGCACTGTCCGCGCGGCCGATGGAGCTGATCACCACTCCCTCGGGCGCCCAGGTGTGGATCGACGGTGAGCTCCAGGAGCGCCGCACCCCGCTGACGATTCACGTTCGGAAGAACGATCTGCGAAACCTGGTCATCAAGAAGGCGGGCTACGTCGGTTGGTCGGGCACCGTCTCGAACACGCGGGTCCTCGAGCTGAGCCTCGTCAACGGCGGCGTCATCAACGAGGTCCGGTACGAAGGCTCGCGGCCCCAGCCGAAAGAGACAGCGCTCGCGAAGCCTCCGCCGATGCCGGGCGACCACGACGCCGCCGACAAGAACGCTCCGCCGAAGGTCGAGGTCGTCTTCGACGCCGAGACCACGCCCATCGACGTGGTGCTGACCCAGGCGCACAGCGTGAAAGCCGATGGTCAGCCCACCGAGACAGTGGCGGTCGACACCGTGGTGAGCAGCGTCGAGCCCACCGTCATCTACACCCGGCCTTCGACCCCCGCCGTCGGCCGGTCACAGGCCGCGCGTCCGACGACCCCAAAGACGCTGACCTGGAACTACGCCGCGAGCGCCACCACCACCTCACGACTCGCCAATGTCTTTGCGTTGAAGCGCAGCTCGAACCCGGTGAGCGTCGTCGACCTGAGCAAGGTGACCACGCTTCCTGCGGGCACGTGGTCCTTGTTCACCCCTTCAGAAGGGGGAGACCTCACGGTTCAGAAGTCTGGCCTGCGCCTCGGTGACGTGCAGGTGGCCCTGAACGCGCGCAACCTGCTGCGGGTCGACCACGACGACAGCTTCCTCATCCGCGTGCTTCAGCCGAAGCAGGTGTACCGGGTGGAAGTGAAGCCTTTGAACGGCGGCGTGCTTCCGGTGGTGCTGATGTCGATGGGCGCTCGCGGGAAGCAGGACGAGTTGCGCTTCGACAACGAGGCGGTTCCGACCGGGCAGGTGCTTCTTGCTGACGGCAGCCACACGTTCACCGGCGCGAGCAACGTCTGGTTCACCCTCCTCACTGCCGAGGGCGTGGCGCCGCCCGACGTGAAGCTGACCGTGAAAGCAGCGTCAGCCAAGAAGCCGCGCTAGGTCTTCGTCGAAGGCCGCGACGTCGGTGAAGAGCTGGCCGTGGATTCCGACCGCGGTCGCTGCGTCGGCGTAGGCCTGCACGTCGTCGAAGAAAGCAGCGCGGCTCGCCTCGACGCCCACGCGCTTCAGCGCCCTGCGGTACAGCTCGGGCGACGGCTTCATCAGGCCTTCCTCGTACGACAGCACCAGGGCGTCGAACTTCTCGAGCACGGGCAGCTGCTTTCGCAGCGGCTCGAAGTGCAGGTCGTGGGTGTTCGAGAGCAGGCAGAGCTTCACCTTCCCCACCAGCGACTCGACGCGCTTCACCATCGGCACGTTGATTTGAAAGTGGCAGTTCCACAGCTCGGCGAAGCGCTGCGGCGTCATCGTCCCGCCCAGCGCGTTCTGCAGCTCGACACGCAACGTGTCGCCCGGCAGCAGGCCCGTGTTGGTGCGGGTCCAAACGTCCTTCTCGATTCGCGCGCGCATCGACGGCGCCGTGGTGCCGAACGCCGCCGCGAGCTGGTCGAACAGCAGCGCGTTGTCGTGAAAGACGAGGACGTTGCCGAGGTCGAGGATAAGCGCGTCCATGGTGATTGCCGACTTACCATCGGGGACTCGCGGCCGCGAAAAGGTGCGGGTAGGGTCGCGGCCCTTTCGTGCCCTTTTCCCTCACCATCCAAGCCCACCCGCTGCTCGAAGTTGCGGCGTTCGTGACGACCTTTCCCAAAGGGCTCGGCGCGATTGGCCCCACGTCGTTGCCTGCGCAGCTCTCTTCCACTGCCCTCGCGCCGCTGCAATCCAACGACGACGTTCGCGCGGCAGTGCGCGACCTGCTTCGCCACGGGGGCTACAAGCCGACCGGCCGCGGCAAGCCCGCCAGCGAGTACCTGATTCGCGCCGTCACCGAAGGCACGCTCTCGTCGATCAACCCCGCGGTCGATGCCTGCAACGTCGTCTCTCTGCACTCGGGGCTGCCCATCAGTGTCATCGACCTGGAGAGGGCGACGGCGCCCTTCCGAATCGACGTCGCCGCACCCGAGACCACCTACGTGTTCAACGCTTCCGGGCAGACCATCGATGTCGAGGGCCTCCTCTGTCTCTTCGACGCCGACGGGGCCTGCGCCAACGCCGTCAAAGACGCCCAGCGCACCAAGACCACCCCCGAAACGACCCGGACCTTGACTGTCATGTGGGGTTGCAAATCGCTGGGTGACCGCACCGCCAAAGCCTTGAGTTGGTACACCGGCTTGCTCCAGGGCGTGGGGGCGACGGTCGAACATGCTGAAACCATTGAGCTTTAAGACCCAGTCGATTTTTCGAAACCATGTAGGACATTTGCAGACAATGTAGACAGTCGAAGTCTGATCCAAGGGGCTCCACACAATGACGATCAAAATCCAGCGCGGTCGGCAGTTCGCAGTCGGTGATGCCTCGGTTCAGGTGCTCGACGACAAGGGCAAGGCAGGCACGTACCTCAAGCAGGCGTCCGACAAGCTGCTCGCGCAGAACATCACCGTCGTGGTGCGCGGCCCCTACAACAAGAAAATCACCCTCGCGACCGAGGCCGACTGGAAGGCCTTCATGGCCGCCAACACGTCGACTAAAGAACAGACGGACGCCTTCGTGAAGAAGGCCGGCATCACGTTCGGCGACTTCATCAACGCCATCGACGACGCGGCCGCCAGCGACGACAAGGGCCTCACCCTCGACCTGCGCCCCAGCAGCGAGCTCGGCAAGGCCCTGTCGCTCGACAAGGTCGACGGCGACTACGGCAAGAAGCTCGCGAAGGACGCGACCGTCAACCTCACCGGCGCCAACGGCGCGAAGGGCACCGTTCAGGCCGTCGGCGTCAGCGTCATCGGCAAAGACATCCTCACCAACATGGTCGGTGGCAGCTGGGACCGTGACCGCACCGAGATGGAAAACTGGGCGGACTTCAAGACGGGCGACGGCGCGGCCGACAAGTTCAAGTCGAATACGGGCCCGGCGCCGTACGCGAAGATGACGAACCCGAAGTGGGACGACCCGGCGGCAATGGCGTTGATCAACGAGTTCGCGCTGCCGCTGCACCTCGAGACGAAGGGCACCAACCCCGACGGCACCATCAAGTTCCAGGACGGCTACGAGATGTTCCGCGACACCTACTTCGACGACCGCAACGGCTCGCTCGACAAAGCCGGCGCCTCGGTTCGCGCGCGCGTTCGCTTCGACAACAAAGACCCGTTTCCGGTGAACCGCGTCCTCGTGCAGGCGAAAGAAGGCCGCGCGCTGTCGGCTGGCGGCAACTCGGAAGTGCACAAGTTCGAGAAGCGCTGGGAAGGCAACTACACCGACGAGAACGCTGCGAAAGAGCAGCTGATGACGGGCAAAGAGACGGGCGGCAGCACGCTGGCCGTGTCGCAGAAGCTCTACAAGCTCGCGAGCGACAAGGGCACGCTGCCCGCCGACGGCAACCTCGCGCTGGAAGAGAAGTACACCGTGCTGCAGAAGCGCCGCCGCACGCACCTGCAGCTCGACAGCGTCGGGGAAGTGACGACGCGCCGCGCGGGCCTGCAGACGGAAATCGACGCGCTGAAGGCGGCGAGCAAGCCGATTCCCCCGGCGATGGAGGCCTTCGCGAAGAAGCTCGACGACCAGGTGAAGTTTCTCAACGACGCCGGCGCCGCGCTGCGCAAGTACAGCCAGTACATGCCGTCGGGCGAGTGCTTCATCGTCTCGGCCGACCAGTACAGCGTCTACGACGCGACCGCGCGCAAGGGGAAGCCGCCGACGGACACGGCCGATGAAGTAGGCCGCATCGGCAAGGGCCCGCTGCACGTCGAGGCCGAGTGGGACACCGCGTCGTCCGACCCGTTCGAAAAGGCGATCGAGTCCATCAACACGAAGCTCGCCGCCGCGCCGACGCCGGCAGCGAAGGCCGAGCTCGAGGCCGACAAGAAGCAGATTGAAGGCTTCCGCACCACGTTCCGTAAAGACGTCGAGGCGACCGTCAACGTCATCAAGAAGAACCTGCTCGCCCTCGACCTGAAGGAAGAGCCGACGAAGATGTCGAAGGAAGAGCGCGCCGCCGAGCTCGCCGCGAAGAAAGACCGCCCCGTCTTCTGGATGTAGCTTTTTTCAAAAGAGAGAACCAAAGCCATGCGCATCGACCGCGGCAGACAGTTTCAGATTGGCGACGACTCGGTGAAGGTGTTCGACGGCGGCGGGCAGGCTGGCTCTTTTCTCTCGAAGGCTGCCGAGAAGCTCAGCGCGCAGAAGTCGAGCGTGACGCTCGAAGCGGGCGGGCAAACAGTGAAGCTGTCGACGCCAGACGACTGGAAGGCGTTTCTCGCCGAGCACTGCGCCAGCAAGGAACAGTCGGCGAAGTTCGTCGAGAAGTTCGGCATCACGTTCGGCGACTTCCTCAACGTCATCGACGACGCGGCCGCGGCAGACGACGTGGGCCTCGAGCTCGACCTTCGCCCGACGTCCGAGCTCAGCAAGCTTTTGTCGCTCGACACGCTCGACAACGACTACGCCGGCAAGCTGGCGCGCGACGCGAAGGTCAACCTCACCGGCGCCGCGGGCACCCTCATCGAGGCCACCGCCGCGGGGGTGCCGACCATCACCGCCGAGATTCTCACCGGCGCGCAGCGCAGCGACTGGGAACGCGATCGCACCGAGCAGGAGTCGTGGGCCGACTTCAAGCTTGGCAACGGCGCCTCAAAGGCCTTCAGGGAAAACACGGGGCCGGCTCCGTTCGCGAAGCTGTACCAGCCGAAGTTCGACGACGCCGAGGCGATGGCGCTGGTCGACAAGTTCGCGCTGCCGCTTCACCTCGAGGTCGGCCGCACCCCGAACGCCGACGGCAGCGTGAAGTTCCAGGACGGCAGCGAGCTGTTCCGCGAGACCTACTACGACGATCGCAACGGCTCGCTGACCAAGGCCGGCGCCTCGGTGCGCGCCCGCGTTCGCTTCGATGACGACCCGCCCTTCACGGTGAACCGCGTGCTCGTCCAGGCGAAGGAAGGGCGAGTCATTGGAGGAGACAGAAGCGCCGTGCACAAGTTCGAGAAGCGGTGGGAAGGCACGTCGGTGTCGGAAGAGCAGGCGAAGGGCCAGCTCGTGAATGGCAAAGAGACCAACGGCCAGCCGCTGGTCGTCTCGCAGAAGCTCTACAAGCTCGCCGCTGACAAGGGCACGCTGCCGGCCGACGGCAACCTGCAGCTCGAGGCGAAGTACATCGTTTTGCAGAAGCGCCGCCGCACCCACCTGCAGCTCGACACGGTCAGTGAAGTGACGACGCGCCGCTCAGGCGTGCAGACGGAAATCGACAAGCTGACCGCCGCCGGCACCGTGGTGCCCGAGATAATGACGAAGTACGCGGCCAAGCTCGACGAGCAGGTGAAGTTCCTCACCGACGCCGGCGCGCTGCTGTCGAAGTACGACAAGTACATGCCGTCGGGCGAGTGCTTCATCATCTCGGCCGACCGCTACAGCGTCTTCGACCCGTCTGCGCGCAAGGCCGACAACCCTCCGACGGACATCGACGACGAGGTGGGCCGCATCGGACGCGGGCCGCTGCACGTCGAGGCCGAGTGGGACACCGCGGCCTCTGACCCGTTCGAGAACGCAATCGAAGAAATCGACAAGCGGCTGGCGGCGACGCCTGCGCCCACGAACGTGGACGAGCTCAACGCCGACCGCACGGCCATCGAAGCCACGCGCGAAGTGTTCCGCAAAGACGTCTCGCAGACCGTCGAGCTGTTGAAGCAGCGGCTGCAGGCGGCCGGCTTGAACGAAGAACCGACGAAGCTCTCGAAAGAAGAACGGGCCAGCGAGCTCGGCAAGTCCCCCAACCGTCCTGTCTTCTGGCTGTAAGGAGCACGCAATGAGCGGTCGCATCGGTGGTGGTTGGAACGTCGGCGCAGTGTCCCGTCGCCAGTCGAACGACGTCGAAAAGGGCGCCGCGAAGTTCGAGGTCGCCGAGAGGACGAGGTACCCGGTGAAGGAAGGCTCGGACGTGGTCTGCCTGCCGGGCGGCCGGTTTCTCATCGTCGGCGACACCGCTGACAAAGTGGGCGTCATCGGAGCCGACGGCAAGCTCACCAAGCTCAAGCTGCCCGGCCTGCCCAACGGCAACAGCCAGCTCGAAGGCGTCGCCTACGACCCGGTTCGTCACCACCTGCTGGTCGCGCGCGAAGAGAAGGGCCAGGTGCTTCGCTACGAGTGGGACCCCGACAAGTCGACGCCGCCGAAGCTCGAGAAGACCTTCGACGTGAAGCTCGGTAAGACCGCCAACAAAGGCGTCGAAGGCCTCGCGTACCTGTCGGGCGACCTCTCGCCGACGGGCACACCTCAGCTGGTTGCGGCGAACGAGGGCAGCCCCCGCGTGCTCGTGTTGCTCGGTGACGGCGGCGGCGGCAAGCCGATGAAGATTCAGCTCGAAGACCAGGTGAAGAGCGTCTGTAAGGACTTCTCGGCCGTCGCGGTTGACCCGAAGACGGGCCACATCTTCATCTCGTCCGACGAGTCGTCCACCGTCGCGGAAATCGAGCTCTCGAAGAAGGGCGACAAAGTCATCGGCCGCCTCGTGCAGTCGTTTCCGCTGCGCGACAAGAAAGACAAGCCGCTGGAACGCGTCGAGGGTCTCACCTTCAACGAGAAGGGCGACCTCTTCGTCCTCACCGAGAACGACGGCATGTTGCACAAGCTGAAGCGAAAGTAGTCTCGAGCCGCCCCATGGGCGACGCACTGCAAAAGGCAGAGACCGCGCTGAAGAAAGAAGACCGCGTCGCGGCGCTCGAGGCGTTGCTCGCGGGCTGGCGCAGGTGCCGGGCCCCTGAGCTCGAGGCCGTCATCGACGTCGTCTCTCACGACGCGATGCGGTCTTTTCCTCCCATCGAAGACTGGACGGGGCGCGAGCACGCTCGGAATGCTGGCGAGCTCGAGCTGCTGGTACCGGCGCTCTGGAGCAACCCTCGCTCCGCGATTCCCGTTCGCCTTCGCGCGCTGCTCGAGTGGGGCGATGACCCGCGGCTCGGGCGCGCGATGCTGACGATGATTGACACCCCGCCGGTGACGACCACCGCGAGCTTCTCGATGTGGTCTCACCTGTTCGACGTGCTGCCGCGCTTCGTCGACACGCGCGCGGGTAAGCAGTTGCTCGCGCGGGCAAAGCGGGAAGGCGGTGACTCGCTGTTCTGGCCGAAGCTGACCGCGTGGATTGGCGCCGTTCGGCCGAAGCTTCAGCCGCCTGCGGGCTTGAGCGCCACGCACGCAAAGCAGGTCTCGAAGCTGATGAAGCTTGCGGAAGCGCTGGCAGAGGGCGACCCCTCCGAAGCCATCACCGAGCCCGACGGTCGCACCGCGATTCGTCGCGCCGTGACGCGTTAGCTGCGACGGCGGCGCATCGCGATCGCCAGAATCAGCGCCGCGAAGCCACCCACCGGCATCGCCGAGCAGCCAGCGCCCGGGTCTTCGCCGCTGATGACTCCACCGCTGGTGCCGCCCGTGCCCGACACCATGCCCGTGCCGCCACCCGTGCCGCCGGCGTCCGCGATGACCACCGGCGTGCCGCCGCCCGCGCCTTCGCCTCCGCCCGTCGCGTTGCCGCCGCCCGTGCCACCGCTGCCGCCACCGCTTCCCGCGCCGCCGCCCGTCGCGTTGCCGCCGCCCGTGCCTGCTCCGCTGCCGCCGCCTGCGCCGCTGCCGCCGCCTGCTCCGGTGCCGGCATCAGGCGCGACGATGCGAATGTCCGCGCACGAGAAGTACCGCGAGCCGTTGGGAGGATTCGCCGGAGGACACGCGCCGCCATCGAAGCCGGCAATCATGTATTGGATTTGCTGCAGCGTGCAGTTCTGGCAGGTGACGCCCGCGGGCAGCTGAAGCGTCGTCGTGTACTGGCGCGGCGTCGCTCCGGCGGTCGAGTGAGGCACCATCTTCAGGAAGGTGAAGTTCAGGTCGTTCTGCTGCGAGAGCGCGAACGCGAAGCAGCCGCCGTGGTTCACCGTCTCTTCGAAGGCGACGTTCACGGTCTGGCCCTGCGTGTAGACGGTGTTGTTCGTGGTGCGGGCGACGTTGCCGCACGGGCCATTGGGGTCTTTGAGCAGGTCACTGTTGTTGCGCGGCGCAGGCGTCTTGAGGCGCGCGTGAGAGAAGGCGGCGGTCGCCACCAACAGCGTGCAGAGGCTTAACAGTCGGAACATGGCGCGCAGTGTACAGATCGCGCCCACCGTTCGCGCCTGTGCACAGAAGTTCACACCGCCTCGAAGACGAGGCGCCCCAGAAAACCCAAATCTCTGAGGGCATAGAGCCGCTCGGGCGCCGCAGAAAGAGGCACGCGCACGTGCGGCGCCTTCCAGGTTCCTGCGGTGAGCCAGCCCAGCGCGTCGACGAGCTCCGAACGGCTGCCGAGAAAGCTGCCGCGTACCGTGAGCCCGCGCGAGACGAGGTCGAGCATCGGCAGGTCGAACCGCGTCGCCGGACCGCCGCCCATCAACACCAGCGTCCCCGTCGGCAACAGCGCGCGGTGCGCTTGCACGAGGGCCTGCGTCGACGGCGTGCACAGAATCGCGGCGTGCACCGAGTGCTTCAGCGCGTCCGCTTCTTTCGGGTGCAGCGCGCGTTCGGCACCGAGCTCGACCGCGAGCGCGCGTCGGTCTTCTTCCGGCTCGACCGCGACCACCCGCATCCCACGCAGCTTCGCGACCTGAATGACCGCGGCTCCGAGACCGCCGACGCCAAAGACGCCCACTGTCATTCCGGTGCCGACGCCCGCTGCCTGAAGCCCGCCCAGCGCGCACCACGCCGGCGTCAGCCCCGCGCAGACGAGCCCCGCGTCGATTGCGTCGTCCAGCGGCACCAGGTGCTGCGCGAGGAAGTTGCCCGCGGTGGTCAGCGCTCCGTCGCGCCCAAAGCCGTGGAGCTGAAGCCGCGCGCAGTGCTGCTCGAGGCCCCTTTCACAAACCAGACACGCGCCGCACGTCGAGGCCAGCGGCGTGACGGCGACCCGCTGCCCGACCCGAAGCGACACGCCTTCCCCGCACGCCGTCACCCGGCCGACGGCCTCGCCGCCCAGCACGACGGGAAGGCGCGGCAGCCCGTCGAGCATCGCCACGTCCCAGTCGGAAAGCCCCAGCGCGCACGCCTCGAGCCGCAGCGTCACCTCGCCCTTCGAGGGAGCGGGAAGCGTTCGCGAAATCACCTTCAGCGGCTCCTTCGCCGCGACCAGCGCCGCTGCGGTAGAGGCGGTCACTTCTTCTCGCTCTGGTGCGGGTGCGCGTGGCGCCACGCGTCTTCGACCAGCTTCAAGAGAGTCACCGTCTCGCCTTCGGTGCGCGCATCGAGCACGTCGTAGATGGCGCGGGTGAAGAACAGAGCCAGCGGCTTGAGCACCACCTTGTCCGCTTGCGGCATCGCCTCGTCCCAGGGCGCCCGGCCCGAGGTCGGAACTTCAGCACCGAGCTTCTGCTCGGCTTCGGCCGCGCTCAGCGCGTCGTGCACCACCTTCGACGGCGACACCTTGAGCTTCTCGGCCTGCTGCCGAATCTCGAGCAGCGTCGCGTCGGGCAGGTAGAGCCGAACGCGAACGAGGTTCTCACCGACGTCGCGCGGAAAGCCGTCGACCGCGAGGTCACCCAGCTCGAAAGGCACCTCGAGCGCGTGGCGGCCCGGCAGCCCCGTGGCAATGACCAGCTGCGACAGCGGCCACGACGGCCACTTCTTCGCCTCGAGCTCGGCCGTGGTCGCGCGTCGGCGCAGCCATTCGACGTAGGTGGGGTCATCGCGAAACGCGAGCCGCTGTTCGCGCGGCGCCTTGCCGTTCTCGTACGTCCACACCGCTTCCGTCTCGAGCGTCTCGTCGTTGGGGCCCGGGTACAGGTACACGTACCCGGCTGCGACGCCCTTCAGCTGCGCGCAGTCGGCCGCCAGCGCCTTGAGCTCAGCGACCGTGTGCGGCTTCACGTCGAGCAGCGAGATGGCAGCCAGCGAGCTGGCCTGGGTGCGGATGAAGCCGATGCTCAGCGGGGCGAGCCGGGGGTGCTTCTTCGCCACCGCGTCGAGCCCTGTCTGCGCTTCCGCCTTCGAGACCCCCAGGAACCGCACCACCACCCCGAAGGAATCCATCGACACCACGCGCCCATCGAGGCTGCCCCTCTCGGTGTGCGCGACCGGCTTCGCCGCGAGGGCCGGAAGGCAGAGCAGGGTGAGGCACAAGGCCAGGCGCATCAGGTCGACGTACTACAGCTGTCAGCGCTGTGCGCTCTGCCCTGTCTCGGCCGAGCGACGCACGGTGATTTTCCGCGAGAAGGCCTGGTCGACCTTCGACAGCCACTCGCGAAACGCCGGGTAGTCCTTCGCCGACACGCGCGATGCCGTCAGCTTCATCTCGCCGTCGCAGGTCAGAACATTCGCCGGCGTGGTGCAGTGAATCTTCAGCTGGCCAAACTGCGAGGCGAGGACGACTTCGGCGGGCAGGTCTTCCGCCACGTAGCCGGCGGGCACCGTGTAGACGAAGTGAAACGAATTGAGCCACGGCCCGGAAAACACCACGTCCGACTTGCGGTCGGCGAGGGGAGCCAGGACCTGGGTGTACGCGCGGCCCGCTCCGAAGGGGAAGAAGCGCAGCGCGCCAGGTAGCGACTCGGCGTAGCGCGGCGTCGACATCGCGAAGTCCAGGCGCACGGGCTCTTCGAGCTTCGTCGGGTCTGTCATCGTCACTTCCGAGACATTCAGCCCCGGAAACGACTGCGCCCACGCCTGCTCGAACACGCTCTTCCGCGTCGCCGCCGCCTGGTACGCGCGCCGGTACTCGGGAGCGCCCTGGCCTGTCACCGTCAACGTGCCCTTCGCCTCGGCGCCGCCCTCGGGCGTCAGCTTCACGTTGAAGCCCATCGACACCGGGTTCGATTCTGCCGTCGTCTCGGGCGTGGTGAAGAAGGTGCTCGGCGCGTCGGGCTCGACGATGAGCACGTTCGCGATGTTATCGGCGCTGGGCAGCTCGCGGCTGCCGTGGAACTCGGCGGTGCCATCGAGGAACAGCTTGAACTTCGGCACGTAGACAATCGCGTGGTTGAACGCCGACAGCGACGCGGGCTCGGGGTCCAGCTGCCCCAGCGAGCGCATTCGCAGCAGCACCAGCCGCGAGTCGATGCCCGCCACCTTCAGCATCGCCGTCATCAACGATGCCTTGTCCTTGCAGTCACCGAAGCGCCGCGAGAGCACGCGGTCGACGCGGTACGGCTTGTATCCGTGGATGCCGAACTCGAGCGCGACGTAGCGCGTGTTCGTGACGACGAAGCCGTAGATGGCGCGCAGCACCTTCTGCTCATCCTTGCGGTCGACGCCCTTCAACACGTCGTCGACGGTCTTCTTCAGCTCTTCGTTGGGGACGAGCTGGTCTCGCACCAGGCCCCAGTAATATTTTCCGACCTGTTCCCACGTCTTGTACGTCGAGACGTGGAGCATCGTGGCGACCTCGGCCCAGCCTGGCATCTGCGGCTCGGGCACCACGCGCGCGACCTTCTCGGCTTCGAAGCGGTACACGCTGCGGCCTTCGAGCTCTTCCTGTTTGACAGTCACCCACGTCGGCAACGTCGCCTTGTTCCAATACAGCGGCCGGTCTTTCGGCATCTCGATGACGTACCGGTACTTCCGCTTCGGGTACGTCGACTGCACCGACTCGGTGTCGCCCCAGTAGTCGGACAACAGGTTGTCGACCGCGGTGTCGTCGAGCCGCCACTGCACCTCGAGCACGTCACCCGGAGCGAGGCCGGGGAAAGAGAGAATCCGCGCGCGCGCGTCGTAGTACATGCCCGTCCACGGCTCGTTGATGTTGCGGTCGCTGTCGGAATAGCTGTCGACCACGCTGCCGTCGGCCTTCGTGATTCGCGCCTTCAGCACGCGCACTTCCTGACGGTCGGGCGACCAGGTGATGGGCAGCTGCCGAAACGCCTCGACGCCACGCTGCGTGAAGGTCTTCACCACCAGCTGGTTGAAGCGCGACGAACTGCCCGACGACTGCACGCGCACCGCGGTGACATCGGCCAGGTAGACGGCGTCTTCGTTCGACGCGCCCAGCGCCTTCGCTTCGTCCGCCCACGGCAACGCCCAGCGCGTGCCCTGCGTCATGTCTTCGCCCTTCAGCGTGCGCATCACTTCTTTGAGCGCGGGGTTGTTCGGCTTGAGCACCAGCGCACGGCCGAAGGCAGCCAGCGCATCTTCGTGGCGCTGCAGGTGAAGAAGGGTGCGGCCTTCGCGCTCGTGCACCTCGGGCTCATCGGGGGCGAACGCGCGGCACTCGGCGAACACCGCCACCGCTTCCTCCGATTTCCCGTTCGCGGCCAGCAGCTCGGCGAGGCGCAGGCGCGAGTTGAGGTCGTACGGATCCATCGTCAGCACGCGCTTCAGCTGGTCGGCCGCGTCGGCCGGACGTCCTTGATCCGCCAGCAGCGACGACAGCAGCCGCCGGGTGTTGAGGTCGTCGAACCGCAGCGCCAGCGTCATCCGGCCCCGCGCCTGTGCTTCCTCGTAACGGTCGAGCCGCCGCGAGGTCGCCACCGCCTCCCGCGCGACCGGCGGCAGCAGCGGCAGCTTCGCGAAGGCAGCTTCGGCCGCATTGTGGGCCTGGGCTTTGTCGCGCAGGTCATCGAGCGCGCGAATCCGCTGAACGTGCGCGGGCGAGAACAGCGGGAACTCTTTGAGCAGCGCGTCGAGAATCGGCAGCGCGCGGTCGGGGTGCTCGTGCGAGAGCTCGTGCTGCGCCAGCTGCATCCGCGCCCACGGCGAGCCTGGGTCCAACTTCAGCGCGCGCTCGATGTGGTCGCGGCGCAGGTTGCTGTCGTCGTTCTGCAGCGCGGCCGCGATGCTGTGCAGCTCGGCCGCGTCTTGCGCTTTCATCTTCGGGTTGGGAGCGGCCAGCTGCTTGTCCGCCGCGGCCGCCGCCGCATCGGCTTCGTTCGCGGGCAGGTGCTCGCGTTCTTCGTACGCCCGCGTCCACGCCAGCACGGTCGCGTAGTCCGCGCGCAGCTGCGCATCGTCCGGCGCCGATTTCACGAGCTTCGCCATCGCATCGGTCAACGTCGTCTGCACGAGGGGCGAGGGCGCTGCGCCTTTCTCGAGCGGAGGTGCGACGTCCGGCAGCACGACCTTGCCGAGCCCCGCACCGCCCGGCGCGCGTTCCTGCCGCAGGTAGAACCCGAGCTGGCCCGTGTCCTGGCAGAGCTTCAGCAAGATGCGGTTGTTGCCCTTGCGCAGGCGCACCACGACGCGCGACTGGTCGACGCGCGGCTGGTTGTACCGGTTGTCGGTGAGCACCTTCGTGCCGTTGACGAAGAGGCGGAAGGCGCCCGACGTGCCCAGCGACAGCTCGACCGCGGTCTCACGGTCTGTCTGCAAGAAGGTGGCGGCGTACGCGACGACTTCACTGGTGGGTCGAATCGCCAGCGACAAATCGACGAAGCCGTCGTTCGTGCGCGCCGGCAACTTCCGCCAGCCGATTTCCCGGCCCTTCGCCGGGTACGACGCCGTCAGGTCCATCGCCGACTCGGGGCCGTAGTCCACGTCGCAGCCCGCTTTGCCTTCGTTGTCGAAGCCGCCGATGACCCAGAAGTCCTGCATGAAGCCCAGCGGCTCGAGCATGTCGTTGGCCTTCGTGGTGCGGCCGCGCGCGCGCTCGACGTCGGCGTAGAAGAGGCGGGCCAGCGTGCGAACGTGCGGGTCGGTGCTGCGTCGGCTCAGCAGAATCGAGTACGGCTGCGCGAGCAGGTTGAGGTCGTCGACCTCGTCGAGCATCGCGTGAAGGCGGATGAGCGGGGCCGCGCCGCGCGGGCTGCTGTGCTGGATGAGCGCGGTCTTCGCGAGGCGTTCAGCGCGGTCGGTAGACGGTGAGTCGAGGCGGCCAGTGGTGAGCAGGGCGACAACGGTAAGCAGGGGCAGCATGGGCGCTTTTGTATCCCCGAACTTCAGACTTCACACCTGTTCGGCGCGCCCTGCGCGTGTATTGCGATCGGACGTCGCCGTCATCGATCGCGCTGCGCTTAACTTCGTTACTTCTTCCACTCGGTCTTCAGGATCACCGTGTCGGCTGACAGGCACTCGCCATTCAGCACCGCACGGTCATTGGCGAAGTCCCACTCGAGGAGGACGACGTTGGTCATTCGCATCGAGAGCCCACCTTGTTCTGGGTTTTTGTCGAATCGTTCGAAAGCAATCGCGCCGCGCTGCGCCCGGAATAGTCGCCAGTTCGTTGTCGCTGGCCCAACGAACTCGAGATACGCGAGACAGGTGCGGCAGTTGTGCTGCGAGTCGTCGGTGAATGGCGCCGTACTCCCGTTGGTCATCAACGCCAGCCGCGGAGAAACACGAACCCCCGGGCGAAGAACTTCCAAAATCACTTCGGCGTGGGGGTTCTCAGTGGCGCGATAGCCACCGCGGGGATCGGCGCGAACTTCCGAAGTGAGATCGAGCGCACGGCACTTCGGTGCAGGCCGGCGCACCGGCAACGCCTGCTTCTTCTCACGGAGATTCTGGACATGCGCCTGGATGAAGAAGTTGCGTTGGCGCTCCTCGGTTTTCGTTCGGCGCTTCCTCTCGGCAAGGGCCTCTTCTTCCCGTTCGCGCTCGAACTGGTCGTCAAAATATTTCTTGTTGTCGCGGCGCCGCTGGTCCTCCCGGCGTGCGCGCTCTGCAGCGGCGCTACGACGGTTTTCCTGCAGGCGGGCTTGTTGGGCCGCGTAGGCGCGCCGATTGTCCGCTTCGCGTGCTTGCTGCTGCTGATACTGCCGGTTTGCCTCATCTCGACGGTTCTGCTGCTGGCGGTCCCAGGAACTGTCGGCACGAACGGTTGCCGCGCAGAAAAGGGTGAAGCCGAGAGCCAGCCGCTGAGTGAGTGTGGTCATCAGCACTCACGTCGCAAGAGTCGCACCATCCATCTTACTTGATATTGCCAGGTTTTTGGCCTCTCCAATGCCGAGCTCTGAACCAGCGGTCTCTGGTTTGAGACGTGCGGGTCGTCCACCGCGCAGCTGAAGAAGTCGACGGGCGGAGTCGCGCAGGCCGTGACGAGCAACAACGGAAGCAGCAGAAGGCGCATGGCGGCGAGCCTTACCGCCGCGCCCCTTTCGGAGAGCCGTGCCCGTTCATCCCTCGACTGCTCTCGGGACGAACGGGGCAATCTCAATCAGCCCACTGCACGCCGACGGGCTGCGAAGCCTCGGCGTTGCCGAACACCCGGTGCCAGTCGTACAGCTCGAGCGCCTGGTGGTCGGGGTGACGAACCCGGCCCCGCACGAACACCGAGCCCGAAACCAAAGGAGGCTCGACTTCGCGCAGCTTCACCAACTGATCCACCACGTGCGGCCGGCCACGGCGGAAACGGCCATCACCATCGGTCGTCGTCGCCTTGCCCTGGACGAAGACCTGCTTGCCAATCATCGGCACGAGGGCGTTAAGCTCCTCGGTGGACGGCTTGACGAAGAACCACTCGCCCTGGCGAAGCACCTTCGCGCCCGCCTTGCGCGCGGCCTGACCCGCGGCCGGGTTGTAGAGCGCCTGGTGGGCCTCCTGCACCGACGACACGCCGTAGGGAAGCTGGGCGATGAAGTAGTGCTGCTCGTCCATGCCGCAGAGCAGGTGGCGCTGCGCCGCATCGGTGAACTGCTCGACCCAGACGAACTTCCGATCGCGGCGCAGCACCCGCCGGCCCGCCACCTGCTCTTTACGAACGCGAACCTCGAACGCCCGGCGCGGCTCCTTCACGAACAGCACCAACTGCTGCCGCTTGCGGTCTGCGTTCTGCACAATCAGCTGGTTGTGCCGGTCGCCCTGCCAGAGCAAGAACTGCTGCGGCTGCCGCGCGATGTCGAGCTGAACGATGGCCGAGTTGCCCGCGTTGATCAGCGGCGCGGGGGTGACCTTGAGGTCGAGGCGGGCTCGGTAGAAGGCAGTGATGAGGGCGTCGGCAAACATGATGCGCGCTCGGACGGACAGCCGCAGTCGCCTCTGACAATGTGCGGCGATGGAGCTCGCCGAACGCGTCAGCCCCCTGGGAACCGGAGAGCCGCGCGAGGGCAGCTACATTCTCTATTGGATGCGCACCGCGATGCGCGCCACCGAGAACCCCGCGCTCGATGTCGCGCTCCAGGCCGGCCGGCGGCTGAAGAAGCCCGTCTTCGTCTACCAGGCGCTTTCGGAGCGCTACTCCTACGCGTCGGATCGCCACCACGCCTTCGTGCTGCAGGGCGCGGCAGACGTCGCCGCAGGGCTCAAAGACCGCAACATCGGCTACGCGTTTCACCTTCAGCGCCCGGGCCACCGCGGCGGTCATCTTCGCCAGCTCGCCAAAGACGCGGCCCTGGTGGTGACCGAAGATTTTCCGGTCGCTCCGTTTGCAGCGGTCGAAGGGTTCTCGGGGTGGGACGCAGAGGTGGCGAAGGTCGCTCCGCTGTGGCGGGTCGACTGTGCCTGCGTGGTTCCGTTTCGCGCCGTGCGCGGCAAGCCCGAGCGCGCGTACGCCTACCGCGCTGAAAGAAAGGGCCGCTGGGAAGAAGCGCTGACCACGCGCTACGTCGACTTCGAATCCGAAGGGCCGATGTTCCTGCCCGAGCTCCCCTTCGAGCCGCTGGACTTCTCGAAGCTGTCCATCGACGCGCTGATCAGCAGCTGTGAAATCGACCACGCGGTCACGCCCGCCCACCAACTTCCCGGAGGCACCATCGAAGGCGACGCGCGCTGGGCCCGCTTCCTTCAACACCAGCTGGGTGCCTACGCCGACCACCGCGATGATCCGATTCGCGCCGCGAACAGCCGGCTCTCGCCGTACCTGCACTACGGCATGGTCTCGCCCTTCAAGGTCGCCCGCGAAGCCCACGCCCATCGCACCGAAGGCTCGACGAAGTTCCTCGACGAGCTCCTCGTCTGGCGCGAGCTCGCCTGGTCCTTCTGCGCGCTCGAGCCGAAGCACGCCACGCCCGCGTCGCTTCCTGCCTGGGCCCGCGCCACGCTGCAGCAACACGAAGGCGACGCGCGCCTGATGCCGTCGTACGAGACGATGTCGCGCGCGCAGACAGGAGACCCGCTGTGGGACGCAGCGCAGCGGTCGCTGCTGCACCGCGGCGAGCTGCACAACAGCGTGCGGATGACGTGGGGCAAAGCAGTCGTCGGCTGGACGCGCGACGCCGCCGAAGCGATGCGCGTGCTCATCGACTTGAACCACCGCTATGCGCTCGACGGCCGCGACCCCGCGTCGTACCTCGGCATTCACTACTGCCTCGGCGGCTTCGACCGCGCGTTCAGCCCCGAGGTGCCCGTGCTCGGCGCCGTTCGCCCCCGGCCCACCGACCAACACGCGCACCGCATCGACTTCGCCGAGTACGCGCTTCGTACCCGCCGCCCCGCGCGTGGCCAGCCCCTGACCGTCGCCATCGTCGGAGCCGGAGTCGCCGGGGCCGCCTGCGCCCGCGCGCTCGTCGACTCGGGTCAGGAGGTGACGCTGTTCGACAAGGGCCGCGGCGCCGGTGGCCGCTGTTCCACTCGCACCGAGGAAGGCTTGCGGTTCGACCATGGCGCTCCCGCTTTCACCGCGCAGGACAAGCGGTGGCTTCGCTGGGTGCGCGCGTGGGCCGATGAAGGCGTGGTGACGCAGTGGAATGATCAATGGGTCGCCACGCCCGCGATGAACAACCTCTTGAAGCGCCTTCTTCACGCGCTCGATGTTCGCTTCGGCGCCCAGGTCGCCTCGGTCGAGAAGCATGGTGAACGCTGGCGCCTGGTGGGCCAGACGGGTGAAGGCCTGGGCGAGTACGACGTGGTGGTGATGACGGCGCCGCCCGTGCAGACCGCGGCGCTGGTGAAGTGGAGCGCGCCTGAACTCGCCGCGCAGGTCGAGCAGGCGGTGATGGACCCCCAGTGGGTGGTGATGCTCGCGCTCGCCGAATCGCTGGACCTGCCCGATGTCACCGAGGTCGGCGTCGGCCCCCTGCAGCGCATCATTCGCGACAGCGCCAAGCCCGGCCGCGCGCCAGGCCCAGAACGCTGGGTGTTCCACGCGACGCCCGAATGGTCGCGTCACCACCTCGAGGAGTTTCCCGAAGCCGCCGCCGCTGCACTGCTCGACGCCTTCTGGGCGACGACGGGCGCCAGACAGCAGACGCCCGTCGTCTTGAAGGCCCACCGCTGGCGCTGCTCGCGCGTCGCGAAGCCGCTGAACGTGCCCTGCCTCTTCGATTCCGCCCTGCGCATCGCCGCCGCGGGCGATTGGTGCCCTGGCACGGGGGTCGAGGCCGCCTTCCTTTCGGGCACCGCCGCTGCCGGCTGCATCCACGCCCTGCGCGGCGAATCGCACCTCGAGCCCGAAGCGCCCGTCAAAACAGCCTCGCAGCTGCGGCTCTTCTGAATCCTCGAAGTTGGGGTAAGACTCCGCGCGAAAGTGGGGACCCGTTCCATCGGCCAGGAGTGGCTCGTCGACGCCAGCGGCTGTGACGTCGCGAGCTTGAAGGACGTGCGCGTGCTGTCGGGGCTCTTCGAGTCGCTGGTCGTCGCGCTCGAGCTCACCGTCGTCGGCACGCCGCAGTGGCACGTCTTCCCCTCTCCCGGCGGAGTCACCGGCCTCGCGCTGCTCAGCGAGTCGCACCTGGCGATTCACACCTTCCCCGAGCACGGGTACGCCGCACTTTCCATCTACTCGTGCCGCACCCGCGCGCCGCTGGACTTCACGGCCCTGCTCGCCACCCACCTCAAAGCCGCGTCCGTCACCGTGCGCACGCTGCCCCGGGAGGCCACGCTTTGAAGGTCGGCCAATGTCCGTCGTGCGGAGCGGAAGTCGACTTCGCGCCCGGCGCAGGAAAGGTGAAGGTCTGCGAGTTCTGCTCGACCGTCGTGCTGCGCGGCGCTGCGAACCTCGAAGCCGTCGGCAAGGTCGCCGAGCTCGTCGACACCGACTCTCCGGTGAAGCTGATGCTGTCGGGGCGCCACGCAGGCAACGCCTTCACCGTCGTCGGTCGCATCCAGAAGGTTCACGACCTCGGCGACGACACGATTTACGGCGCGTGGGACGAGTGGTTCCTTTCCTTCGACGACGGCCGCAGCGCCTGGCTCTCTGAATCCGAAGGCCAGTGGAACCTGATGTTCCCCGTCAGCGGTCAGACGCCTCCTGCGTTCGAGTCCGCGCAGCCCGGCTCTGAGTTCCAGCTCAAGAGCACGCGCTTTGTCGTCGAAGAACGCAGCCACGCCCGCACCGTCTCGGCGCAGGGCCAGCTTCCCGACTTCCAGCCGAGCCATCCATTCGTCGACGCGACGGGTCCGAAAGGCGTCTTCGTCTCGATCGACTACGGCGCTGGCGAGCCCGGTGAAGCCTTCGTCGGCAGCGTCACCACGCTCGACGCGCTCGGCTTCGACAAGTCCGACCTTTCGCCCACGCCCCGCCGCGCCGCGCTCACCGACGCCCGCTGCACCCAGTGCAACGGCATGCTCGCGATGAAGGCGCCCGACGTCACCCGCCGCGTCGTCTGCCCGTTCTGCGGTGCGTTGATCGACGTCAGCCACGGCAAGCTCGAGTTCCTTCAGCTGCTCGCGAAGCCCGACATCACGCCGCAGATTGCGCTGGGCACCAAAGGCACGCTCGACGGCATCCCGTGGACGGTGATCGCCTTTCTCGTTCGCAGCTGCACCGTCGAGGGCACGCGCTACGGCTGGTTCGAGTACCTGCTGTACAGCCAGCCCCACGGCTTTCGCTGGCTGATGAACAGCAACGGCCACTGGACGCTGCTCACGCCGATCGCCGCGGGCGACGTGATGGTTGGCTTCAAGACGGCGCTTCACGCGGGCGAGTCGTACGCGCTGTACCAGACCGTCAACACCACCACCGACTACGTCGTGGGCGAGTGCTACTGGGCCGTCGCGCAGAACGAGCGCGGGTATGCGGCCGAGTACATCGCTCCGCCGAAGTCGCTGAACCTCGATCGCACCGAAGACGAAGTCACCTGGACGTCGGGGGTGCTCGTTGACGCGAAGGTCATCGGCGCCGCCTTCCGCATCAAAGACCTCGGCCGCCCCAGCGGCGTCGCCTCCGCCCAGGTCAACCCGCACAAGGCCAACGCAGCGTCGACGTGGCGCTGGTCGCTGGGCTGGGCCGCCGCGCTCATCGGCCTGTACGTCGTGTTCGCTTCGATGGGCAGCAGCACCCAGTTCCTCAACCAGAACTTCGTCGTCCCGCCGGGCGCGCAGCCCCAGGCGCCTGAGGCGATGCTCTTCTCAGAGCCCTTCAAGGTTTCGCCGAAGACGCCGCTGTCGGTCACCGTGACCAGCTCGGGCTTGAGCAACCAGTGGCTCGGCATCCAGACCGACCTCGTCAACACCGACACCTGGGAAGTCATCTCGCTGTACGCCGAGCTCGATGAGTACCACGGCGTCACCGAGGGCGAATCGTGGGCCGAGCGTACGAGCGACGTCAGTAAATCGACCGCCGACGTCGACCCCGGCAACTACCTGATGCGCGTGACTCCGTCGTGGCTCGCGTCGACGCCTGCGCCGCGAGACCCCATCAACGTGCGCGTGAAGGCAGACCCGCCCGGGCTCCTCTGCCCGCTGATGTTCGTGCTCTTGATTCTTTGTCTGCCCATCTGGGGTTCGGTGCGCAGCAGCGCTTTCGAGAGCTCGCGGTGGAACGACAGCGTGATGCAGCCGGTCGACTACACGGGCGCTGCCGACGGTTTCTATTCGCGCCGGCGCGATGATTCGGAGGACGACGACGAATGAGATTCTTCGGCGGAGTGCTGCTGCTGATTTACGGCGCGCTGCACCTTTCAAACTGTGACCGCTTCCCCGACGAGGAACGCGGTGATGTGCCTGCCAACGTGCGCACTGCGCCGGGCGGGATTCTGCTGTGGCACACCGGATTCATGGGAGGAAAGTGATGAACCTCGATTTCCTGGGCAAGGCGTTGTTGTCGTCGGTGGTGTTCTCGTTGATGGGCATGGCGGTCTTCGTCGCGGGCTTCTTCGTGGTGAAGCTCATCCTCCCGTTTGACGTGAACAAGGAGCTCGAGCACGACCACAACACCTCGGTCGGCATCGTCATCGGCAGCTTCATTCTTGGCCTCGCGTTCATCGTCGGCATGGCCATTCACGGGTGATGTCGTCGGAGTCGAAGAGCCCCAGCCCGTCGCTGCTGTTCATCACCGTCCTCGTCATCGCGACGTGCGGGCTCATCTACGAGCTGATTGTCGGAACGCTGGCCAGCTACCTGCTCGGCGACAGCGTCACGCAGTTCTCGACCATCATCGGCGTCTACCTCTTCGCGATGGGCATCGGGGCGTGGCTCTCGAAGTTCGTCGAGAGGGGGCTCGCGCAACGTTTCATCGAGGTCGAGCTCGCGGTCGCTTTCTGCGGAGGCATCTGCGCGCCGTTTCTCTTCGCCACTTTTGCCGCGGGCTCGGCGTTTCGGGTCGCGCTCTACGGCACCGTGCTCGTCATCGGCACGCTCGTCGGCCTCGAGATTCCGCTGCTGCTGCGAATTCTCAAGGACCAGGTGCAGTTCAAGGACCTCGTCTCGCGCGTCTTGACGTTCGACTACATCGGCGCGCTCTTCGCTTCGTTGCTGTTTCCCATCGTGCTCGTGCCGCGGCTCGGCCTCATCCGCACCTCGCTGATGTTTGGGCTCTTCAACGCGCTGGTCGGGCTCTGGAGTACCTGGCTGCTCGCGCCGCAGCTGGCCAACCCCATTCGTCTGCGCATCAAGGCGATCGCCGTCAGCGCGCTGCTGCTCGCGGGCTTCGGCGCGGGCGACCTGATGACTTCGTTCTTCGAAGAGCAGCTGTTCGCCGACGAAGTGGTGCACGCCCAGTCGACGCCGTACCAGCGCATCGTCGTCACCCGCAGCGCGCGCGGCTTCTCACTGTTTCTCAACGGCAACCTGCAGTTCTCGTCGATTGACGAGTACCGGTACCACGAGACGCTGGTGCACCCGGCCTTTGCGCACGCGCGTGAGAGAAAGAAGGTGCTCATCCTCGGCGGTGGCGACGGGCTCGCGGCGCGCGAGGTGTTCAAGTACCCCGAGGTTCAGAGCGTCACCCTCGTCGACCTCGACCCGGCGATGACGAAGCTCGCCGAGCATTCGTTGGAGCTGAAGACGTTGAACGCCAGCTCGCTCGAGAACGAGAAGATGCATGTGCTCAACGAAGACGCGATGGCGTGGATAGCCTCGACCGACGAGAAGTTCGACGTCGTCATCGTCGACTTCCCCGACCCGAACAACTTCTCGCTGGGGAAGCTCTACACGACGCGCTTCTACAATCTGCTCAAGGCGCGCCTTTCGAAGGGTGGGGTGGCGGTGGTGCAGAGCACGTCGCCGCTCTTCGCGCGCCGCAGCTACTGGTGCATCGACGCCACCATTCGCGCCGTCGGCTTCCGCACCCGCCCGTACCACGCCTGGGTGCCAAGCTTCGGCGAGTGGGGCTTCGTCCTCGCTTACCTCGACGAGGGCGATGGCGAAGTGAAGCACCCACTGCCCGACGACCTCAAGTTCCTCTCGCCCGACACGATGGATCAGCTCTTCCACTTCCCCCGCGACATGGACGAGGTCCCCGCCGAGGTGAACCGCCTCAACAACCAGGTCCTCGTTCACTACTACGAGTCCGAATGGCGGAAGTGGAACTAAAGCCAGGTCTCGACAGTCTTCCCCAACCCGACCAACGCGCGTTCGGCGGCGACGACGCCGAAGTGGTTCGCCTCCTCGAAGAGCGCGAGCCCGCCGAGGTCGGTGTGGGCGAAGTGCAGTGAGCCGTGAAGCGATTCCTGCGCCGCCTGCCGCGCGCCGCCCCAGACGAACCCGGGCCTCGGCTTCACCATCGCGTGGCCCCAGCGCATCACCTCGAGCCGCGTCGCCAGCGTGCGGATGTCGCGGTGCGCGGCAGACATGTCGGCGACGATGACCTGTTCCCACTCGGAAATCGTGGTGCCGAGCAGCTTCGTCCGTTCGGCCTTCACGTCATCCGCCGCCAGCGGGCAGTACCAGGTGAGCACCGTCGGCCCGTGCACGTCGGCGCGCGGTGACTGGTGCGTGGCGACCACGTACCCGATGCTCTTCGACTCGTAGAAGACGTTGTCCCACGCCAGCGGGAAGCCGCGACCCGTCGGGCGCGCCGACAGCGTCAGGTTCGCCACCACCCACGGGCTCGCCTCGAACTCCTTCACGAACGAAGGCGCTGCGTCCCGCCACTCCTTCACCACCCGCGCCGCCACATGCCGGGGACACGCGAGCACGACTTGCCGCGCGTCGATTCTGAAGGGCGCCTTCGTCGCGTCGAGGCCATGCGCCACCCAGCCGTCGCCGCTGCGCTCGACCGTGTGTACGAGTGACCGCGGCCGCCAGCGCCCGGCGGGAACAGAGCGAGCCAGCTGCGCGGCGAGCTTTCCATTTCCTTCCGGCCAGCTCAGGTAGCCGTCGTTCTTCTCTTCACCCGTCTGCCGCGCACAGAAGTACCAGATGCCCGCCCACGCCGAAGTTCCCGCCGCGCTCGAGCCGAAGTCATCGAGGCACGCGTACTCGACCAGCCACTTCAACCGCGGCGAATCAAATCGTTCACGCTCCAACCAATTGGCCATCGACAGCTTGTCGAGCTGCGTCCACTCCGCGTCGTCGCTGCCCGACGCCACCGGCACCGCGAACGCCTTGCGGCCTCTTCCATCACGCGCCGAGGCGAACCCCTGCATCTGCTTCTCGAACCGCGCGAGCTGGGCGAGGTCTTCCGCTGACGCGCCGACCCGCAGGTACAGCCCCTCGTACCAGGCACCCCGGTAGAAAATCCGTTCTTCCGGCTCGTGAATCAGCGTCTGCTCCGCGTACTGCGGAGCGCCCCCCGCATCTGTCCCCGTCAACACGCCCAGCTCTCTCAACAGCCGCGGCACCGGGCCGTGCGTCGTCAGCGGCGCCGGCAGGTAGTGTGCTCCCCAGGGGTACGCGCTGACCGCATTCTTCCCGCTTCGCGCCGTGCCGCCTTCGACGCCGTCGAGCTCGCAGACGAGCACGTCGGTCACTCCTGCTCCCGCCAGCCGCCACGCCGCCGACAACCCCGCGACGCCACCGCCGACGATGAGCACGTCGACGGTGCGCTCGGCTTCTTTGGCGAGCGGCGGAGGCCCCGCCCTCAGCAGGTGCCCCGTCTCGACCAGTTGGATGTCGGCGAACTCGCCCGGAATCGGCGGCGCCACCGGGTTCTTCCGGCACGCGAGGTCAGCGACCGCGAGGCCCAGGAAGCTGGCGATGAGCTCGCGGCGCGAGGTGTGAATCACAAGTCAGGCCAGCTTCGACAGACGGGGGAAGACGTCGCGGTGCGTGAACAGAGACGGCGCGAACCGGTACTCGACGCCGTCGTGCAGATGTCGCAGCGTGCGCTTCAACACGAAGTCGAACAACAGCGGGTTGTGGCGATCGAGCTCGTTCAGCGCCGCGCGCTCGCCGCTGGTAATGAAGCCGCGCTGCTCCAACAGGCCGGTGCGCACGAGGACGTTGATTGCCGGAAGCGGGTAGTCGCTGCCATTCACCAGCCGGTCGTGCCACTCGGGCCGCCGCAGCACGCCGCGCAACGCCGGCCCCGCGCGGTTCGACTGGCACAGCGCCGAGATGTCGCCGAACAGCTGGCCCTCGTACCTCGGCTCGTCCATCAGCCGGGTGAAGAGCTCGAAGTTGTCCACCCACGGTTTTCCAGCAGCCTCGAGGTCCGGGTTGAACCCCAGGCTCGCGCAGTGGGCGACGATGACGCGCACGCCGCGGTCGAGCGGGCGGCGCAGGTGCAGCGGGTTTCCAAGGCGCTGCGCATCGTCGGCCTCGACCGCCTTCTCTTCGCCCGCGTGGGTAATCAGCGGCAGCTTCAGCCGCACCAACGCGTCGTAGAACGCGTCGCACTTCGCGCTCGACGGGTCCATGCGCATCGCGTTCGGCAACCACTTCACCGCAACGGCCCCGCCTGCTGCGGCGCGCTCCAGGGCGTCGATTGCATCCGCGCGGTATGGGTGCACCGAGGCGCAAGCGACGAACAAGTCGGGCCGCTCGTTCGCGAGCCGCAGCACGTACGAATCGGGCGTGTAGAACTCAGACAGCTCGGGCTGGGCTTGCCCGTTCTCGTCGTGGCACTCGTCGAAGGCGAGCAGCAGAAACCGCCCCCGCACCAACTGGCTCCGCGTTCGCTGCGTCAGCACCTCGAGGTACTGCGCGTCGGCAATCGACTCGTCGTCCACGCCTGCCGCCGACTTGTAGATGCTGAACCGCAGGGCCGCCATCGGGTGCGCCAGCGGTTGCTGAAGATGCGGGTTCACGTAACAGCCCGTACCACCGTGACCCAGGCCGACGACGTGCACGTGCGTGTCGATGACTTCCCGCGCGTCGAGGTCGCGCCACGCCTGCTGCCACAACGCGCGTGCCCGGGCGGACAACGGCCCTTCATTCGCAGCGGGCCGCGCGAGCCGGAAACAACCGGAAGCCGACAAAGAGGCCGCGGCCCCGAGCAACGCGCGACGCGAGAGTGACATCGCACGCAGTATGAAGCACCTCGATGCAGCAGCGTTGGCTCTTCAGCCCCCGGGTCGACATCGGCGTCTTCGCCGGCAGCGCGCTCGCGTCGGCCGCCCTGGTGCTGCTCGCTCCGTTTCTCGGCATCGAAGCCGAGACGCCGCTCTGGGCGTGGGTGGTGCTCGTGCTCGGCATCGACGTCGCGCACGTGTGGTCGACCTTGTTCCGCGTCTACCTCGACGGCGACGAGCTTCGAAGGCGGCCTCTTCTCTACACATCCGCGCCACTGCTCGCGTGGGCCCTGGGCGTCGCCGCGTATGCGTCGAGCAGCGGGCTCTTCTGGCGGCTCTTCGCGTACACCGCGGCCTGGCACTTCGTGAAACAGCAGGTCGGGTGGATGGTGCTCTACGGCCGGCGCAGCGGCTCGTCAGAGAATCGCATTCGCCTCGACCAGGCCGCCATCTACGCCGCCACGCTGGGCCCCGTCGTCTGGTGGCACGCGAACCTGCCGCGCCCCTTCTGGTGGTTCGTCGAAGGCGACTTCCTCGGTGGTCTGCCGCAGTGGGTCGGCACCGTCGCCCTCGCCGCTCACTTCGCCGTCCTCGCCGCCTGGCTCGTCGCGCAGCGCAAAGACTTTCACTCCGGCAAAGCGATGCTGCTCGCCGCGACGTGGGTCGCCTGGTTCGGCGGCATCGTGCTCGCTCGCAGCGACTTTGCCTTCACCGTGATGAACGTCGTGCTGCACGGCGTCCCGTACTTCGCGCTGCTCTACCAGTACGCGCGCGGCCGGCATGCAGAAGGCGGCTACGGGCGCCTCGGCCTGCTCGTGCGCGCCGGACTGCCTGGGTTCCTCTTGTTCCTCATCGGGCTCGCGTTCCTCGAAGAGCTCCTGTGGGACCGCTTCGTCTGGCACGAGCACGGCGCGCTGTTCGGCGCCGGTGCTATTGACCTGCCTGAAGGGTTGCTCGTCTTGCTGGTGCCGCTGCTCGCGTTGCCGCAAGCGACGCACTACCTGCTCGACGGGTTCATCTGGAAGAGCCGGAATGACCTTAGGCTCGCCGCCCGGCTCGGGTGGCGTTGACCGCCAACCCGTACCGAGCTCTGCAGCGTGAACGGAACTACAGGCAGGCCGTGAAGTACGTGACCGTCAGCGTCTTGCCGCTGCCGGGCGTCTTCAGCGGGTCGAACTTCACCGCGTTGATCGCCGCGTCGTAGCTGTAGTCCGTGGCCGGCACCGTCGTGCCGTTGACTTTCACCTCGAGCATCTTGCCGCCCGACAGGTCAGGCGCTGACGTCAGGTAGAAGACGGTGCGGAAACCGAAGGCCGTCTTGCCCAGGTCCTGCAGCTTCTGCGACCAGTTCGAGGTGCAAATCTCGCTGAGCACGCCGTTCGTCTGGCTCGCCATCTGCTGGTACGTCGCCGAGTTCGTGTAGTCGTCGTAGGTGCAGCCGCTGGGCGGCGAAGCGGCGAGCGGGCCGATGACATTGAAGGTGAACATGTGGGCCCGGTTGAAGCCCTTGATGTTCTGGAACCGGTTGGTGAAGTAGCTCAGCGGCTGCGGCGACTGGTCACCCGCGTCCGAGACGATGACGACCGCGAGGTTCGCGTCGTACCGCAAGAAGCCCGCGTTCTCGTTGCTGATGAGGGGCGGCGTGAGCGCCTTCAGTGAGGTGATGAGGCCCGACTCGGTGCCGCCGTTCGTGCCGACCTTCACCTTGTCTTTGAAGAGCTGGTCGACGTTCTTCCCGTTCGCCATCGACGTCGGGGTCAGAATCTTCGGGTTGTTCGCGTCGCCGACGAGCTTGCCCTGCCACCCGCTGCTGCACGGCAGACCGAAGCCGGGGCAGAGGGGCGGGTCGTCGTCCGTCGTCGTCACGCCCAGCTGGTAGTCGACGCCGGCGCCGGCGGCGTAGGCGATGAACGCTCCGAAGTTGTTCGAGAGGTTCGTCTGCTTGTCGCCCATCGAGCAGCTGTCATCGACCGTCAGCAAGATGTCCGCCTTCGGCTGCACGTCCTGAACGAAGCTGTCTGTCTGCAGGCCGTTGATGTCGCCGCGACCGCGCAGGTTGACCAGGTACGCGAGGTTCTGGCCCGCCTGAATCACGTCGACGGAAATCGCTCCGTTGTCGGCGCCCACGTCGAGCGCGCGGTACTTGGCCTGGAAGGTCACCGGCGTGCTGCCCGGCGCCAGCACGATGCCGTTGGCCGGCACCGAAGGCGTGCTCACCAGAATGAACTCGGGGCAGTACGCCGTGCCCGGGCAGTTCGGACCACCGGCCGGCTGGCCCGCGCCCGCCTGCACCTTGAAGCCCGTGATGGTGATGTTCGAGGCGCAGACGTTGTAAGCGCTGAACGTGCGCGCGACGCTGTTGCAGCCCGGCTTCACCGCGCCGAAGTCGAGGTCATCGGGAGCAATGACGAGGCAGGTCGGACCCACCGACGTCGTCAGCGGCACCGACACCACCGGCTTGGTCGGCGAGTTCACGTTGAAGGTGAGCGCGCCGCTGTAGGTCTGCAGGTTCTGCGACACCGGGCCCGGCGGCGCCACGCGCACCACGACCTGGAAAGACTGACCCGGCTGCAGCTCTTTGCTGTCGATGGCGCCGCCCACCAGCGAGTAGGCCGCGTTGCTGCCCGAGGCGATCTCGATGCCGCTGAGGTAGCAGAGGTCGCCTGGGTTCTGGCCCAGGTTCGTCACCGTCACCGGCAGCTCCTTGAACGCCGGCGGAGCGACCAGCCCAAAGTTGACCGTGCCCATCGGCGTCACCTGCAGGTTGCACGGCGGCAGCATCTGCGCGTCCGCGGTCAAACGAATCACCACGTTCGGCTCGGCCGAGTCGTTGCTGTGAATCGTGATTTCAGCGTCCTTCGCGCCCACGCTCTTCGGCGTCAGCGTCACCGACAGGTCGGCGATGTTCTTGCCCGCAACTGCCTCGAGGCCCTTCGCCAGGTCGTACGACGCTGGAATGCCGAGGTCGATTTCGTCGAGCGCCGTCGTCGCGTTCATCGGCTTGATGGTGACCAGCGGAATCTGCCCCGCCATGCCGCCCACGAGCTTTCCGAGGAAGAGGTTGCCCTGCACGTCGCCGTTCGGCGGCTTGGTGCCGATGTTCAGCACCGTCAGCTTGCGCGTCACCGGAATCGGAGCGCCCGCGTAGAAGGCCACCTTGCCGAAGCCCAGGGCCGGGCGCGGCGTCACCTTGATGCGCGGCCCGCCGCCGTAGCACTTCATCGCGATGATGCCGCTGGGCTGCTTCATCAGCGGCGTCTGGAAGGTGAGGTTCGCCGTGCGAGGCCCGAGGCTCGACGGCTTGCACGCCACGTTCATCGCCGTCGGCACGCCATCGCCCGGAATCGTGAACGTCGTCGCCATCGTGCCGGCCGGGTCTTTGTAGAGGAAGTCCGTCGGCATCGACGTCACCACCTGCGTGATGGTGATGGGAACCTTCGAGAGGTTGGTGAACATCACCTGGCGGCCCGCTTCGATGCCGGGGCTCACGTAGCCGAAGTCGAGCTCGACCGGCGTCCACGTCAGCACGTCGTCGACGCCCACGCCCTTCAGCTTCACGGCCGCCGGCTCACACTCGCCCGGGCCCTTCATCATCACCGTCGCGGTGTACTCGCGCTTCTGCGTCGGCGAGAAGCCGACCTCAATCGTGCGCGACATCATCGCCGGAATCGCCACGTCGCCCTTCGGGTTCACGTCGAAAGAGACAGCGTCGGCGCCCATCACGTCGCCAATCACCGCAAGGCCCGTGATGCTGTGCGGGTTCTTCACTTCCACTGGCAGCATGAAGCGGTCGCCGATCGGCACCGGCCCGAAGTCGAGCTCGTCGGGCGTCGCGCACGCGCCGCCTTCTCCTTTGCCCTTCAGCAGAATCGTCGCCGTGTCTTCGCCGGCCTTCGTGCCGCCCGCAGACAGCGTCAGCTTGACGAAGTAGTCCTTTCCGCCGCGGGGCGTGAAGGCCATGTCAATTTCCAGCTCGGCCGTCGACGCCACTTCAACGTCCGGCTCGAACTGCACCTCGAACGCCGCGTCGGTCTTCACGTCGGCGCCGATGGTGACGCTCGCGCCTTCAATTCTTTCGAGCGACACCAACTTCAAGACGCCCTTGCCTGTGTTGCGAATAACCATCTTCTTCGAAATCTTTTCGCCAACGAAAGCGGATCCGAAGTCGTAGGTCGCGTCCCGGTTGATCAGCTCGACGCCGGTCGCGTCCTTCCACACCACTCCCAGATCCGCGTTGCTCGAGCCGATCTGGCTCCCCTTACAGTTACAGCCCGACGTGAAAGCAACGGCGGTGAGAACGAAGGCCAGGGAAAGCCGGGAGGTCATCATGCGGACTCCAGAGGTGCGAAAGGTGCGCGGAAAGGGGAGAGCTCCCCTCAAAACGGGCGCATGGTGCTTATGTGCGGAGCGGAGATCAAGGCCCCCCCTTGTCGCCTACATGCGGATGTGTGTAGGAGTGCGCGCCGCGGGTTGATGTCCAAGGGGCCGTTTCGAAGATTCAGCGTGCGCACCACGCTGGGAGAAAACACAAATGATCAACATCACGACCATTCGGGCCATCGCGCTCGGCATGTCGCTCGGATTCGTCGTTGCTGTCGTCCCCTCGTGCGGCACCAAGCCCACGACCACGAAGTGCAGTCGCAACACGTGTGCGGGCTGCTGTGACGCGGCCGGCGACTGCTTCAACGGCACCAGCCCCGAAGCGTGCGGCGAAGACGGCATCACCTGCTCGATGTGCAAGACGGGGCAGAGCTGCTCGGTCGGCCAGTGCCGCAACGGCAGCGCCGGCGGCGGAGCGGGTGGCTCGACGGGCAGCGGCGGCGGCACGAGTGGTTCGGGCGGCGGCACGAGCGGTTCGGGTGGCGGCACGAGTGGTTCGGGCGGCGGCAAGGGTGGCGGCATGGGCACCGGCGGCGGCATGGGCGCAGGCGGCGGAGTCGCCGCGTGCAGCAACCTCAACTGTGCCGGCTGCTGCAACCCCGTCAACGGCGCGTGCATGGGCGGCATCAGCGACACGCAGTGCGGCGGCGGCGGCCTCCCGTGCAAGGTGTGCAACACGGGGGCGGGTCAGACCTGCGTGAATAGCGCGTGCGCCGGCGGCCTCTGCGACGCGACGACTTGCGCGGATGGTTGCTGCTCCAACAACGTCTGCGTCACCAGCATCAACGCCAATCAGTGCGGCCTCAACGGCGCCGCGTGCGTCACCTGTCAGGGCGCGAATCCGGCGTGCAACCTCGACGCGGGCGTGTGCCTCGGCGGCGGCACGGGCACCGGCGGCGGCTCGGGCGGTACCGGTGGTTTCGGTGGCTTCGGTGGGTTCGGCGGCAGCGGCGGGCTTCCAGAGCTTTGCATCCCTGCATGCGCGGCTGGCAAGTGCTGCAGCCTCATCAGCTGCGTCTCCGACGGCACCGCTTGCTTGTTGGGCACGTGCAACGGCAGCACGGGAAAGTGTCAGTAGTTCGTTCGTCGAATTGAGGTGCGGTCGATTCGGGGGGGAGACATGCGAAACGTCAGCTTGATCCTCTTGGCGGTGGTGTCGCTGAGTGGCTGCGGTCTCCCCCGTTGCAACACCGACGCTGAATGCGTCGATCGCGGCCAACCCCGCGACTACTGCGATCCGAAACTGCATTTCTGTTTTCGCCCTGATCCTCCCGATGCAACGCGGCGTCGTGCCCGAACGGTTGTTGTTCAGGTCAGTCGTGCACGCCGCAACTTGCAGCACCAGTTGGTCGGCCACCGGAAGCCTCACTATGGGCCGCGCGGCTCATACGGCGACTGTGCTCCCGAACGGCAGTGATCAACTCGACCGAACTTTATAAGCCGATTGGAGGCACGTGGAGCGCGGGCCCCAACATGCCGATGGGACGAACAGGCGCCGCCGCAATCCTGCTTCCGAGTGGAAAAGTGCTCGTGGCTGGAGGGACGAGCACTTCGCGTTTGTCAGGCTCAACAGTGGCGTCGTGCTGATCGTTGGTGGAACCACCGACGGAGGCGTCACCGGCACCGCCGAGCTGTACTAACACTCCCCTGCATGAAGGGCCTCGCGCTCACCCTCGCGCTCATCTCGACAGCCGCTGCGGCGCAATGCAGCGACTGCGAAAAAGCCTTCACCCAGTGCGTGAAGGGCTGCTTCGCCGACAGCAAGTGCCGGCGGGCGTGCGAGAGCGAACGGACGTCATGCTGCGGCCCCGGAGGTCGCGGCCGCCCGGTCGACCCGAAGAAGCTCGAGGTCGACTGCTCGGGAGGCGACGAGAAGTCCTGCTACGCGCTGGGCGCCCTCTATTTCTCTGGCCGCGGCGACCTGCCGCAGGACTACGAGAAGGCGGCGAAGTTTCTCGAGCCCGCGTGCCGCGATGGCCAGGCCGACGCGTGCGGCCTGCTCGGCGAGATGCTGCTGCGCCCCTACGGCTTGCCGCAAGACATCAACCGCGGACTCTCGCTGATGGAAAAGAGCTGCGACCGCGGCGGCCTCGAGGGCTGCACCATGCTCGCCCGCGTCCTCAATGAAGGCCGACACAAGGTGAAGGACACCGAGCGCGCGATGAAGCTCTGGCGCGAAGGCTGCGCGAAGAACCATGCGCCCGCATGCACCGAGCTCGGCAACGCCCACCTGCTCACCAAGCGCGAACCGTCACTGGCCCTCGAGAGGTTCGACCGCGCCTGCTCCCTGGGAGATGGCCCCGGCTGCGCCGCGATGTGCGCCCTGCTCCTCGACGAGTCCGGAATTCCCCGCGACGAAAAGCGCGCCTCTGTCGCCTGCGCGAATGCCTGTGCCGATGATCAACACGGCGCCTGCGCAAACCTAGGCCTGCTGCTGTGGCACTCAGACGCCGTGAAGCCCGACCCCAAGCGCGGCGCCGAAAAAATCGAGGCCGCCTGCGAAGGCGGAGACGCCCAGGCCTGCGTCGACCTTGCCGAAGCCCAGGAAACCGGAAGCCACCAGGTGAAGAAGAACGCCGAGGCCGCCGGCATCGGCTTCCTGCGCGCCGGCCGCCGCTTCGAGAAGCAGTGCAACGAGACTCTGCAGGTTCGCCCATGCGCGCTCTGGGGCACGCTCGTCATCCGCGGCAAGCTTCCCAACAAGGACCCCATTCGCACCCGCGCGATGCTCGAGAAGGGCTGCACCTTCGAGGGCGCCATCGGCTGCGCGGGCCTCGGCCTCGCGTTGGAAGAATTGAAGGAGCCCGCGAAAGCGATCGAGGCGTACCAGCGCGGCTGCGACGCCGAGAAGCCCGACGCGTGTGCGGGGCTTGGACGCCTGCTCGAGACCGATGACCCCGCGAAGTCCAGGTCGTCGTACGAGAAAGGCTGCACCCGCTGGTCCGCCCACTCGTGCGCGCGCATCGCCGAGCTGATGAAGGCCGACAAGGCGCCCCCAAAAGAAGTGAAGGCGATGAAGGCGAAGGCGTGCCGCTACGGCGCCGTCGAGGCCTGCAAGTAGGTGATTTTCGCACGGGTACCGCCAGCGCACATCCGAAATCCCTCGGCGCGCGTATGGACTTCTGAAGTAAGCACCCAACCGACAACGTGATTCGCCAAGACCACCGAGAGCTTTCCTTTCTCGCCGCCCTTCTTCTCGGGTGGGGTCTGGTCGTGGGTCCCGTCGTTCACCGGCTCGTCTCTCACGTTCCGGCCCAGCACGCAGCGCTCGGCGCCGTTCACACCCTTCCGCTGAACCCCGAAGGCCACGGCCACTCGCATGGTCCCGGCCCGTCGGTTCCCGGGGAGCACGGCCAGGGTTCGCTGGAGCACGGCAAGGCGTTGTTTGCCGCCGCCGCTCCGATGCCTTCGCTGGTGTTGGTGCTGCTCGCGGTCGCCACTGTTGTTCCGCAGCCGCCGTCGTCGCCGTCGTTGCCCGCCTGGCACCGGGTCGAGAAATCGCAGGGTCCGTAGCGCTGCTGTCGAAGCGCACGTTCTCGTCGCGGTCCTCTCGTCTTCGTTCAACCCGACCCAATGCCCAGGCTTTGCCGGCTCGCCTTCGTGGTGGGCTTTCTGCCCGTCCTCGCGGCGGCGCAGCCTTCCATCGAAGATGCAGGCGTCGTCGAGTCCGATGCGGGCACGCCGATGGTCACCACCGTTCGCGGCTCGCGCGGCGCCCGCAGCGCGTCCGAGTACGTGGTTCCGCAGGATGTGGTGCAGGCCGCTCCGAAGCAGGGCGCCACCGACTTGCTGCGGCTCGTGCCCGGCATGGTCGCTTCGCAGCACAGCGGCGCCGGCAAAGCGCAGCAGCTGTTCCTTCGCGGCTTCGATGCCGTGCACGGCCAGGACGTCGAGCTCGATGTCGCAGGTCTTCCCGTCAACCAGGTCTCGCACCTCCACGCCGTCGGCTACGCCGATGTGAACTGGCTCATCCCCGAGGCCGTTCGCGAGCTGCACATCACCGAAGGCAGCTACCGCGCGTTCCAGGGTGACTTCGCCGTCGCTGGCACCGTTCGCTTCGACCTCGGGCTCGCCGAACAGGGCCTGCTGGTCTCCGCGTCGCTGGGCCAGTTCGCCACCCAGCGCCTGGTCGTCGGTTTCCGCCCCGGAGAAGACGAGTCGACCTTCGCCGCGCTCGAGCTCTCGAAGTCCGACGGCTTCGGGCCGCAGCGCGCTTTCGGCAAGGCGTCGTTGCTCGCGCAGGCCACCGCCAATGTGAAGGGCGCGCGCGTTCGCGTGCTCCTCGGCAACTACGTCACCCGCTTCGACTCGCCCGGCGTCGTGCGCGAGGCCGACGTCGACGCGGGCCGCTTCACCTTCTTTCAGGCGACCGCGCGCGGGCAGGGCGGCTCGGCATCGCGGCACCAGCTGCTCGTCGGGCTCGACCTTCCGCACGACACCGGCCGCACCACTTTCGAAGTCTACGGAGTGCTCTCCGACCTGCGCCTTCGCAACAACTTCACCGGCTACATCACCGACGAGCGCGGCGACGGGCTCGAGCAGACGCACAACGTCAACACCGTCGGCGCGCGCGTCATTCACCGCCGCAGCTTCACCTTGCTCGGAAATCCGCTTTCCGCCGAGCTCGGACTCGGAGCGCACCGCGACGCCGCCAACCAGATTCAGCGCCGCTACCGCGAGAGCGACGGCACTCCCTACGCCGATGAAGTCGACGCCCGCTTCGTCCAGTCGGCCGCCGATGCCTACGGCGAGCTCACCTATTCCCGCGGTGGCTGGCGCTTCCTGCTCGGGGGCCGGGCGGACCTGCTCGGCTTCGAAATCGTCGACACCCTCGCGTTCATCAACCCGCGCTTCTACGACGGCAAGGGGTACTCGCGGTCTGCCCTCGGAGTGCACGGCGGTCTGAAAGCGGGAATCGAGCGCACGCTTGGCGAGCACGTGCGCCTCTTCGCAAACTACGGCGACGGGTTCCGTTCTCCCCAGGCGCGCAGCCTCGCCGACGGGGAGCGCGCTCCTTTCGTCTCCGTGCGCGGGGGAGAAGTCGGCGGGGCGCTCGCCTTCTCGAAGCTCGCGCTGCAGCTCAGCGGCTTCACGTCCTTCGTCGACGACGACTTCTTCTTCGACCACTCGGTCGGCACCACCGTCTTCATCGGCCCCACGCTGCGCGTCGGCGGTGCACTTCAGGCCATTGCCCGGCCGATCGAGAACCTCGTCATCTCTGCCAGCGGCACTCTCGCCACCGCGCACCAGACGCAGACGGGCGACCTGCTGCCCTACTTCGCGCCGACGGTCGCGCGCATCGACGCCGGGTACAAAAGGCCCTTCACGATTTTTGGGCTCGCAAGCCACGGCCTCATCGGCGCCGGCTTCACGTTGCTTGGCCCGCGTCCGCTTCCCTTCGAAGAGTTCTCGCAGACGGTCGCGTTGCTCGACGCGCGCATCGGCGTTCGCATCGGCCCCGCCGAGCTCCGCTTCGACTTCAGCAACCTGCTCGACGCGCGCTGGCGCGACGGCGAGTTCGTCTACGCCTCGAGCTTCATCCCCGGCGCGCCCGTGAGCCGTTTGCCCTCGCGCCAGTTCACCGCCGGAGCCCCCCGCCAATTCTCAGCCACCGTGGAGATTCACATATGAGCCGCCTCGTTCTTTCTTCCACCCTGGCCTGCCTCTGCGCGTGCGGTGGCGTCGCTCAGAAGCGCCGCACTTTTCCCGTCGAGGTCACGCACGCTGCGCCCGCGGCGGCGAACGACAGCGGCTGGGCGGTGACGCTGACGAAGGCGACCGCGAAAGTCGCGCCGGTTCGCTTCTTCACCGGCAAGGTGTTGCTGAGCAGCCGGTGGGAGTTCGACCCGTACCTCCTCATCGGCGGCACCGCGTGGGCGCACCCCGGTCACTACCTGCAGGGCGACGCGCTGGGCGAGCTGCTCACCCCGAAAGACCTCGACCTGCTCGCGGCTACCCCCACCGAGCTCGGCCTCGCTGAAGCCGTCACTGGCGACTACGGCTCGATGCAGCTGACGCTCGACACCGTGCAGCTCGCCGGGACCGCGACCAAGGACAGCGTGACGGTGAAGTTCGACACCGGCGCGTTCACCCCGCCGGCGCCCATCGAAGGGGTGCGGTTCGAAAAGATTCTCGAAGACGAAAAAGGTACCGCGCGGCTCACGGCGCTCACCAGCGTGTGGCTGTCACGCATCGACTTCTCGACAGCCGGTACCCCGAACGCCGACGGCGTCTCGGTCTTTTCTTCCGACAGCGTGGCCTTCAACGGCTTCGTTCGCGGAGTTCTCGACACCAGCGCCTACGACGTGAAGTGGGTCGCGCCTTGAAGGAGCAACAAATGAAGAAAGTCATCGGTCTTTTCTGTGTGGTGGGACTCGCGGCCTGCGGCGGTGGCTCGGGCAGCGTCGACTTCACCACCTACGGTGAGGAATACATCGAACAGAAAATTCCCGTCGACAGCGCCGATGCGACGGGTTTCGTCGACGGCTGGGAGCTGTCGTACTCGAAGTTCCTGGTCGTCATCGGTGAGATCAAGGTCGCGAGCAAAGACGGCACCGTCGGTGCGACGATGAAGACGCCGAAGGTCTTCAACCTGAAGAAGAAGGGTCCGCTGAGCATCGAGAAGTTCGACGCGATCGCCGCCTCGCGGTGGGATCGCGTCAGCTACGCGCTCGCTCCGGCCAGCGCCGCGGTTGCAGGCAGCGCGGATCAGGCCGACGTCGACTTCATGAAGACCAATGGCTACTCGACGTACATCGAGGCCAGCGTGACGAAGGGGGCGGTGACGAAGACCCTCAAGTGGGGCTTCACCACCAACACCCTCTACGAAGTCTGCGAGAGCAAAGAGCTCGGCCAGGGCGTTGTGGTTCCCACCGGCGGCACCGAGACCGTGCAGCTCACCGTTCACGGAGACCACTTCTGGTACGACGACCTCCAGTCGGAGAAGGCGAAGATTCGGTTCCAGGCGTACGCCGATGCCGACAAGACCCCGGCCGACGGTGAAGTCACCCTCGACGAAGTCAACGCCGTGCAGCTCACCACTTTGCCCGTCACGCAGTACGGCGTCGGCGGCGCGAGCAACGTGAAGACCTTGAAGGATTTCGTCACCTCGGTTGGCCGCACGATTGGGCACTTCCGCGGTGAAGGGGAATGCGCTCCCAAAGTTCGCTGATTGGGTGACACCCGCCTCACTCCGTTTGCCCCCAGCGCGGAGTGAGGCTTTTTTCTTTTTCGAATTGTGCGCAGCACGAGGTCCACTCCGTTTGCCCCCAGCGGCGGAGTGGACCTTTCTTTTGGTCAGTCGAGGTGAAACGTGAGGCTCGACCAGTAGCTGCGCCAGTCGGCGTCCGGCTCGGTCGAACGTTCCATGTGGACGAGGCCGATGAACCAGTCGCCGGTGCGAGCGAACACGAACTCGGCTTTGCCGTTCGCATCTGAACGCACGTGTTGTGCCTTCACCACCGAGTTGAGGCGGTTTGCGATCGTCAGAGCGGCGCGCGGCAACGGCTTACCCTTGAACAGCACCTGCACGGTCAGGGTCCCGGTCGCTTTGCGAGGGCTCGTCAGCGGAACCACCTCGAGGTCCTGCCCGACCGCTTTGACGAAGAGCTCCTCGTCAGCACCGAAGACGAAGGTCTTCATCGATCGCGAGTACTTCTCGCGGCCGGGCACGTCTTCCTCGTTTCGTTCGACGCGCTGGGCGAGGACGCTGACCAGTCGTTCTTCCAGCAGGTAGGCAGCGAACTTCTCGGCGTCGAGCTCGATCTGCCGCGTCGTCGAGTCGAGCGCGATGATCATCGACGCCTTCTCCATCGGCACCGCCGCGATCGGCTGCGTGTCTTCACGAAGCGTCGCGAGCAGATCGCGGCGACCCTTGGCGGTGATCGCGGCGAAGCGCGAGTAGCGGTCGCGGCTCTTCAGCTGCGCCGGCTCGGCCGACGACAGGTGCTCACCCACCTGCAGGTAGAGCTTGAACGGCTTGCCCGTGAGGGGAGCCGCTGGCTCCGTCTCGAGCCACTGATCGTGGGCGGCGGCGCTTCCACCGAAAAGAAGCAGCGCCAGCAGTGCAGGGTGGAGTTTCATCCGCCTCGCTTAGCCCTGCCGCACGCGCATGGCTTCCATTCTTCGCGCAGCTGCGGTGAGCAGAGCATCGGGCCGTGAATCGTTGACTGCGATTGGCGCGGCCCGTACGAGCAGCCCGTCAGCGGTCAAGGGAACCCCGTGCAAATCCGGGACTGCCCCGCAGCGGTAATCAGGAACGAACACCGTCAACAAGCACTGGGAGATTTTTGATCCTGGGAAGCGACGGTCAGTAGGAGCCGGAAGTTCGGCGCGCTGTGCTTCGCGCTCGTGTCGTTCAACGCATGCGGGCCTGGCACTGAGACGCCAGACGGCGGATCCGGCGGCGGAGCTGGAACCGGCGGCGGCAGCGCGCTGTTGCCGGACGGCGGCGTGAACTGCCAGGTGGTCGCGTTGGATCCGAAGCTCGGCACCCTGGTGCTGGGCATGGGCTTCACGGTGCAGGAAGCGCCGGCGCTCGGTGTGAACGTCCTCACGGTCGAGCGGAACGGAGCCACGCTCTTCGCGCTGGGCACCGAGACGGCCACCAGCCTGCCGGTCGGCATCTTCAGCCTCGGCACGTACCCGGCGATTGTGCAGGCCGCTGCGTTCCAGCCGGTCGTCCCGGCGAACGAGCCGACGGGCTTCGCCTCGAACTTCCTCACCAGTGACGGCACGTCGCTGCTCGCCGGCTACACGAAGGCGGCGTCGGCCGGCGCCGTGCTCGTCTTCACCCCGGGCGCGCCGACCCCTACCAAATACATCAACGCGCCGGGCAACTACTCCGCGACCTCGGTCTCCGGGAAGTTTCTGATCAACGCTCTCGGCCTCGGCACCACGGCGGGCTCAGGCATCTACGCGCTCACCGCGTCCACCAGCACCGGAGCCCTGCTCGCCACCTTCGATTCCACCTGGCAGGCGGCCAGCGGCGTCAGCGCCGTCACCAGCAACGGCATCGTCATCGCCGGGTACTACGGCACCGCCACGTCCGACTCGAAGAACCACCTGCTGGCCGTCGCTCCGTCGACGTACCTCGGGCCCATCGCCGGCTCGACCAGCTTCTCGCTGATGGGCAGCGTCGAGGTCTACGCGGGCTTCGATGTCCTCAACGCGGTCGGCTTCAAAGACGGCGTCGCCGTGCAGCGCGGCGACTTCCTGCCGCCCACTTACCAGGCAGTCACTTCCGACATCGTGCGCTACCCGCTCATGCTGGCCGGCTCTGGCGTGCAGACCGTCACCGTCGGAGCGGCGCAGACTGTCGTGTCTGCTCCCAACCGCTGCACCGAAGTCGATTTCATCGGGCACCTCGGTGACGACCTGCTGCTCGGCGTGAAAGACCGCACCGGCCGCCGCCTCGTCCGGGTGGTGAAGCCGTGAGCGCGCGGCTGGTGAAGCTCTCGCCAGCCGCCCTGTTGTTCTGCCTCGCCTGTGGCGCACCGATTCCTGCCTTCGACGCGGGAATCGATGCGTCCTCAGACGCCGCCGTTTCTGACTCGGGGGTTCCTGATGCCGGCCCTCGCGATGCCGGCGCAGGCCCATTCGCCGCGCGCGTCGTCTCTTTCGACGCGGGCGCGGGAGCAGGGTTCGGCAATCCACAGCTCGTCTTCGGCCCACCCCAAGGCGGCGGAGACGGCCTCGGCTCGTTCGACTTCCTCTCGCTTGGGAACGGGGGGGGAATCATCCTCGCCCTCGACGACCTGTTGGTAAGCGACGGGCCCGGCGTCGACCTGCTCGTCTTCGAGAACGCCTTCGTGGGCTTCATCGAGACAGGCGCCGTGGCCGTCAGCGACGACGGCGCCACCTGGCACGAGTGGCCCTGCGCTGCCGATGACCCCGACGCCGGCTACCCCGGCTGCGCGGGCGTGCACCCCGTCTACTCGAGCACCGCGTCCGGCATCTCGCCCACCGACCCGCTGGTCGCCGGCGGAGACGGCTTTGACCTCGCGACCCTGGGCCTCACCCACGCGCGTTACGTGCGCATCCGAGACTCGGGAAAGAACCGGTATGTGCCTACTTCCGGTGGCTTCGACCTCGACGCCATCGCCGTGGTCCACCCCCTGCGTCCCGACGGGGGCCCGTGGTAAGGGTCGAAGCGCAGTGCAACGCTTCCTCCCGACCAACAAGGCTGATCTCGACGCGCGCGGCTGGGACGCGGTGGACATCGTCATCGTCTCGGGTGACGCCTACGTCGATCACCCGTCATTCGGGCCGATTCTCATCGCCCGGTTTCTCGAGGGCCGCGGCTTCCGCGTCGGCGTCATCTCGCAGCCCGACTGGCACTCGGCGGACCCCTTCAAGGCGCTCGGCAAGCCCCGCCTCTTTTTCGGCGTCGCCGCGGGCAACCTCGACTCGATGCTCAACCGGCTCACCGCGCAGAAGAAGAACCGCGGCGAAGACCAGTACACGCCCGGCGGCCACACCGGAAAACGCCCCGACCGCGCGACCATCGTCTACGCGAACCGCTGCCGCGAGGCGTACCCCGATGTCCCCATCGTCCTCGGTGGCATCGAGGCCTCGCTGCGCCGCATCGCGCACTACGACTACTGGAGCGACAACGTTCGCCGCTCCATTCTCATCGACGCCAAGGCCGACCTGCTCGTCTTCGGCATGGGCGAGCGCCCCGTCTGGGACATCGCGCGCCGCATGAAGGCCGGCGAGAAGGTGTCCGAGCTGCGCGACATCCGCGGCACCGCGTACGTCATCAAGGACGACGCGATGAAGACGCTCGAGGCAGACCCCGCCAGGCGCGCCGCCGACAAGAAGACCGTCGTCCTTCCCAGCTTCGAGCAGGTCGTCGCTGACAAGACGGCGTTCGCGCGCATGTCGCGCGACTTCCAGATGGAGACGAACCCCGGCAACGCGCGCCCCGTCGCGCAGCGCCACGGCGACCGCGCCGTCTACTTCAACCCCCCCGCGATTCCTCTCGACGACGGCGAAGCGAACCCCGACTCGGTCGCGATGGACGAGCTGTACGACCTGCCTTTCCTTCGCAAGCCGCACCCCAGCTACACCGAGAAGATTCCGGCGTTCGAGACGGTGAAGCACTCGATCGTGCTGATGCGGGGCTGCTTCGGCGGCTGCACCTTCTGTTCAATCACCGAGCACGAAGGCCGCGTGATTCAGAACCGGTCGGAAGCCAGCGTGCTGCGCGAGATTCGCGAAGTGCGCCGCATGGGCGATTTCCGCGGCACCATCACCGACCTCGGCGGCCCGACCGCCAACATGTACAAGATGAAGTGCAAGTCGCCCGAGATCGAGCGTGCCTGCCGCAAGCTGTCGTGCGTTCACCCGGGCGTCTGCGAGAACCTGGTCACCGACCATGACCCGCTGATCGACGTGATGAAGTCGGTGCGGAAGGAAGAAGGCGTCAAGCACGTCTTCATCGCCAGCGGCGTTCGCTACGACCTCGCCCAACTCTCGCCGGAATATGTGACTGAGCTCGCGACGCATCACGTGGGCGGTCAGCTTTCGGTGGCTCCGGAACATGTGAGCACGCGCGTGCTCGAGAAGATGAAGAAGCCCGGCATCGAGAGCTTCGAGCGCTTTCAGGCGATGTTCGCGTGCGCGAGCAAGGACGCCGGCAAAGAGCAGTACGACATTCCGTACTTCATCAGCGGTCACCCTGGCTCGACGCTCGACGACATGATTGAGCTGTCCGTCTGGCTGAAGAAGAACGGCAAGCGCCCGCGCCAGGTGCAGGACTTCATTCCCACGCCGATGTCGATCGCCGCCTGCATGTACTGGACGGGCATCGACCCGCTGAAGATGGAGCCCGTCTACACGGCCACCGGCCTTCGCGAGAAGAAGCTGCAGAAGGCGCTGCTCCTCTACTGGAACCCCGAGCAGTGGCCCCTGGTCCGTGAGGCGCTGACGATCGCGAAGCGCACCGATTTGATCGGCCGCGGCCCGCTGTGCCTGGTGCCCGCCGAGACGCACGACGAAGCGCGCCGCCGCCCGCGCCCGTCGAACTGAGCCGTCGGTTGGTCAGGGAGGCAGCCCGTTCGCCTCGAGCTCCGTCACCACGTTCGCCGCCCAGCGAGCCCGGAAGCTTCAACAGCTCGTACGGCCGCGCCGCGTTGTAGAGCAGGAACTTGCCAGCGCCGATGAGCACCCCTTTCGCCGCCTGCGCGCTCGGAATCACCAGCCCCTCTTCGAGCGAACACAACAACCCGGCGTCCGGCATTCCTGAATCCGGTACGCCGGAATCGACCACGCCCCCTGCATCGACCGCAGGCACCAGCCAGCCACCCGTACAGCCGACCAGCGACACGACGAGCGCCAACGCCTGGAGACGGTTCACCCCTTCACTGTCACCACACCCCGCCAGAACAGAAAAAGGGCGATTGCTAGCGGCGCGCCGGCGCCAGGCGCTCGACCAGTTCTCCCATCTGCGGATCCATTCCGCGCAGCATCCCCGGGCCAAACGAGGTCGCCCGCGCCGCACGACCCACGTCTTCGTAGTTCATCCCCTGCAGCAGCTGCGCCCGCTCGGCCGGCGTCGCGCGCGCGAGGTGCGGCTGCAGGTGCTGAAGCGTGTCGCGCGTCAGCACGTGCCGCGAGTTCGGGTTCGAAGCGACCTCACGAATCTGCGCGTCCGACAGCCCGAGCTCCTGCATCCGCCGCACGTTCGCCGGCTGCGCCGCCATCGCCCGCGCCGATTCCGCGTCGACATTCAGCGCCCGCTGCAGCGACGGCCCCACCGCCGCGAGGTACTCGTTCTGCTGCGCCACCGTGCGTGCGACCATCGCTCCGCCGCCCACCACCGCCAGAGGGATGGTGACCGCCGCCCCGGCTCCTGCGAGCGCAAGCCCCGCGCCCGCGGCCCCCGCCAGCTGCATTCCCCCTGCGACCGCGCTCGTCGCATCGCCCGTGCGCGCGAAGGCGCTGAAGTCTGACGCCGCCGTCACCGCGCCGCCCAGCGTCGACGCGACGCCCAGGGAAGCGAACCGCGCCGCGATCTGCGCCGGCGCCGCGAGCTTCGCTGCCGTGCTTCCAAAGCCCGCGCCGCGCAGCGCCGACCCCACCGCATTCGCCGATTCTTCCGCCGTCCGGCCATTCACGAGGCTCGTCCGCAGCTGCGTATCCGCCGCTTGCTGCGCGACGATTTCTGCCACGCCCTGCGGAATCACCGGGTTCGCACCGCCTGCCAGGCGTCCCGCGAGCTCGATCGCCTGCCCCGCTTCACTCGAGCCCGACAGCGTGTTCAATGCGGCCACCGTCTCCACCGCCGGCCGCGGCTGCCCCGGGCCCGCTTCCCGCACCGCCGTCGCCAGGTCGCGCGCCGCCTGCGCTTCCCTCTCGTAAGCCGGCGCATTCGCCGCGCGGAACTCATCGCGGAACCGCTGCGCCGCCGCCGGCTCACGCAACGCCGGCGTCCGAAGCCCCGCCTGCAGGTGCCCGTTCAGGCGGTCGACCTCGGTGCGCGCCGTCTGGTAGTTCCCCCGCGCTTCGCCGATTCGCCGCGACCCCGCCGCTGCATCGCTGGCCGACAACGCCACCGGAGCCGCCTCGAAACAGCTGTTCGGCGAGTACCCCGTCGGCGCCGCCGCAGGTGCCGGCGTTGCCTCCGTCTCGGCCGGCCGCACATCCGCTTCGAGCGCCCGGCGACGGGCTTCGTTCAGGTCGGTGCGCGGTGAGCTTCTCGAGATGGGGTCCATGGAGATGAGGACGAAAGGGGGTGGTGAAACGTGCGGGAAATCGTGCAGCCCCGGGCTAAACCACCCCCGTGGCCCGATTCGCTCTCCTCGATGCCTTCCGAAGAGACGCTGTCCACGTGAAGCGGCTGTCGGGACTCTTCCTCGTCACCGTCGCCACGCTGGTTCTCGAGATTCTCGACTCGCGGCTCTTGTCCGCGCTGACCTGGTACCACCTCGCCTTCTTCGCCGTGTCGCTCGCGATGCTCGGCATGGCCGCGGGAGCCGTCTTCGTCTTCCTTGGCGGCGAGCGCTTCGAGAACGACGCCGCCCTCGAGGCCCTGCCGAAGTACGCCCGCTGGCTCGCCCTCTCGATGCCGGCGACGCACCTGCTGAACCTCGTCATCCCGATTCCCACCCTCGAGACGTTCAGCGGCATGGAGCTCGCCGCGCTCACCTTCTCGACCCTCGCGCTCGGCCTGCCCTTCTTCCTCTCGGGCGTCGTGGTCACCCTCGCGCTCACGCGCACGAAAGGCGACATCGGCAAGCTCTACGCGGCCGATTTGCTGGGCGCGTCGCTCGGCTGCCTGCTCGTCATCCCCCTGCTCGCTGCGACCAACCTCACCTCGGCCGTCTTCGTCGCGGCTGCCATCGCGGCCATCGGGGCGTGGTGCTTCGGAGCCGCGCGTTCCACCCTCGTGCTCGCCGGGACGCTGCTCGTCATCGCCGGCATCAACACCGCCGTGCCGCAGGGCCTCGGTGTCGTCTACTCGAAGAACCGCAACCTGCGCACCGCGCTGAACGTCGGCTGGTCCGCGTGGAACACGCACTCGTACGTCATCATCACCCGCCCGCTAGAAGGCGCCGCCTACTACTGGGGCGCAGGCAAGGGCACCGAGGGCTTCGAGGCGACCTCGTCGATTGTCCTCATCGACGGTGAAGCCGGCACGCCCATCACGAAGTGGGACGGTGACCCCGCCTCGCTCGACTGGGTCTCGTACGACGTCACCGCCTTGCCGTACCACCTGCGCCACGGCGCGGTCGGCATCATCGGCGTCGGCGGCGGCCGCGATGTGCTCGCCGCACTCTGGGGCCGCAACACGCCCATCACCGGCATCGAAATCAACGACAGCCTCTTGCGCGCGCTGAACGGCCCTTACCGTGACTTCGCCCACCTCGCGGGCCACCCCGGCGTCGAGCTGATTCACGGCGAGGCGCGCTCGGTGCTCAGCAGGTCCAACCAGACCTTCGACGTCCTGCAGATGTCGCTCATCGACACCTGGGCCGCGACGGGCGCGGGCGCGTTCACCCTTTCCGAAAACGGCCTCTACACGCTCGAGGCGTGGGACGTCTTTCTCTCTCGCCTCAAGCCGGGCGGCGTCTTCAGCGTCTCGCGCTGGTTTGCGCCCACTGCCACTTCCGAGACCAGCCGCCTGCTCGCGCTCGCGACCGCGTCGCTGCTGCAGCGTGGAGTCGCTGTGCCCGCGAACCAAGTCGTGATGGTCGCCCGCGGCACCGTCGCGACGCTGATGGTCAGCCAGGCGCCCTTCACCGACGAAGACCGCCGCCGCATCGAGACGGTGGCGGAAGAGAAGGGGTTCCGGACGCTGGTCGCTCCGTGGGCGGGCGAGCCTGACGCGTTTCTCACCCGCATCGTCGCCAGCACCTCGCGCAAAGAGCTCGACCTCGCCACCGCCAGCGACGACTTCGACTTCTCGCCACCGACCGACGAACGGCCCTTCTTCTTCAACACGCTCAAGCCCGGCAGCTACAACCGCGCGTACCAGGTCGCCCGCGACGGGGTGATGTGGGGCAACCTTCGAGCGACCTGGACCCTGGTCGCGCTCTTCATCCTCTGCTTCGTACTGGTGCTGTGGATTATCGTCTGGCCCCTCGCGCGCCGCGGTCTTCCTGCGATGGACAAGGGCACCTTCGGCGTCAGCGTCGTCTACTTCGCGACCATCGGCGCCGGCTTCATGCTGATTCAGATTCCGTTTCTGCAGCGCTTCTCGGTCTACCTCGGCCACCCGACCTACACGCTCGCGGTCATCCTCTTCTCGATGATTTTTTTCGCCGGCGTCGGCAGCTACCTGTCAGGCCGCTTCCCCATCAAGCGCCTCATCCACCTGCCGCTGGTGCTCGGCGCCGCGGTGCTGGCGATGACGTTCGTGATTCAGCCCCTCATCGACGCCACCATCTCGCTCGGCCTCCTCGCCCGCTGCGCGCTGGTGGTGCTCGCCATCGCCCCCATCGCAACCCTCGCCGGCTTCTGCTTCCCGATGGGGATGACCCTGGTCGGGAAGCTGTCGTCGTCGGCGACCGCGTGGATGTGGGGCGTCAACGGCGCTGTCGGAGTCCTCGCTTCCATCGCCGCTGTCGCCATCTCGATGTGGCTCGGCATCCACATGAACTTCGTCATCGCCGGCCTGCTCTACCTCTCGCTCGCCCTGCCGCTTCGCGTGCTCTCACGCCGCGCTGGGCTGTGACAGCCGCAGCACCAGGCTCCTCAGCTCTGCCGGTTCCCCCTGCGCGGCCTCCAGCGCCAGGGCCGCGCGCTCGAGCGTGGCCAGCTTCAGCCTCAGCTCAGCCCCCAACCTCTCACGCTTCCGCTGCATCGCGTCCAGCGCCTCGAGGCTGTCTGACAGTGACGCCGCCGCGCTGCCCAGCTGCGCACGCACCGTCGCATCCGTCGCAGCCTCAGCGTCCACCTTGAGCAGCCCCAGCTGCACCTCAGCGTCTTTCCGGTCGGCCGAGATCAGCCGGGTGTCGAGGGTGTGCAGCTGCCCCGCCAGCTTCTCGGCCTCGCGCGAGCTCTGCTCGAGCAACGCCAACACTTCGCGCCGCGCCTTCGGCTCTGCCCCGTTCAGCGACTCACGGCACCGCGTCCACGTCTTCTGCAGCCGCGCGCCGACGTCGCCCCCCACACTCCACAGCCGAGCGCTCGTCGCATCGGGGTGCACGCGCACGTGGTTCGCCACCATCGCCACGCCGAGAATCAGCCCGCTCAGCGTCCCCTCAACCAGCTCGGGTGGAACCCCTTTCGCGAGCTTCACCACCTGGGGAATCACCGCCGACGCCCAGAAGGTTCCGAGCACGCCCGCCGCGACTCCCACCGCCCGCCGCGCATTCGAGCCGAAGCCGACCAGCGCCAGCCCCATCACCGCGCCCAGGCCCACCATCAGCACCGTCGCCGACTGGCAGCAGTAGCCAATCACCGCCGCCGAGAAAACAGCGAACGCCCGTAGCCCCAGCGGCAGCGTGTCGTCATCATTTCTCAGATTCGTCGCGCCAAGCAGCGCGGCCGCGCAGACGAGTGAAATGGTGACCGGCAGTCGAATCAGCGAGAACGCGCCGACAGGAATCAGCAACGCGCCAGTCACCGCGCCGACAATCAGCATCCCCATCGCGATGCGCTCGAACGTCGGGCGCCCTTCGAAAGAGAAGCGCTCAGTACGCATTGTTCTCTCCGAAGTTGGTCATCTTCTTCCGCGTCAGCGCCTTGGCCTCGTGCGCCACGGCCTGCGCGTCCGTCGTCTTTTCCCATCGCTGCGCCGTCGCGGTCGCATCGCTCATCTCGCCGGCCAGCGAGTCGGCGCTCATCGCGAAAATCTTGCGCGCGTTTCCCAGTAACTCGAACGCCGACTTCCGGTCGCCGCGCTCGAACGCATCCGCCGCCGCGACGAGCCGCGTGCTGCCCACCGCGCGAATGCAGTCGCTTGCCACCTGGGCGTCCTTCGAGGCTTCTGAGACGTCGGCATCTGCAGTCGTGTTCGCGGCGAGGTCGGCCGCGTCACCCGTGCGCTGCTCCTTGCTGCTCGGGTCGAAGTACGCGAGCCGCGCGCCCACCTTCAACGCCGTTGCACCCGCCGGCAGCTTCAGCTCGACGTACGCCTGCGCCGTCTGCCCCGGAGCGAAGTCCGGCAACGGCACCACCGCCTCGCTTCCATTGCGTTCGACTTCGCGGCCGGCGACCTGCACCAGCTCGACGCCGGGGGGCAGGGTGAGGCGCAGCGAGACATTGCGAGCGACCGATCCGCGCGCCTGCGCCAGCTCGAGCGCGAGCACGTCACCAAGGCGCGACGGGTCGTCGAGGTAAGCGTAGAAGCCGCCGCCGCGCTCGGCGAGGCGCTGCATCAGCGTCGCGTTGAAGTCGTAGCCGATTCCCAGCGCCGTGACGGCCAGCGACTTCTCGTGCAGCTCGACCACCTGCTTCACCAGGTCGTCCACGCCGGTGCGGCCTTCCGTCGGCTGCCCGTCAGACATCAGCACCACCCGGCGAACGCCGCCGACCTTCACCTGGCCCAGCAGCGACGCCGCGCGATCAAGCCCGGCCGAGATGTTGGTGCCGCCTCGCTCGGCGATGCCAGCGATGAACTGGCGCATCTGCGCTTTGCCTTCCTCGTCGGCGGCGAGAATCGGCAGCTCGTCGGTGTCCGAGCCGAAGGTGACGACGCCCAGCGAGTCTTCGGGCCGCAGCTGGTCGACGAACTTCAGCGCCGCCGCGCGCGCCCGCGCAATCTTCTCGCCCGCCATCGAGCCCGACCGGTCGATGACCAGCACCAGCTGCACCGGCTGCTGTCCCTCGACCTTCGCGTCCGACGCGCGCACGTCGTAGCGCAGGTAGGTGACGCCGCCTTCCAGCGGCTGCGTGTGGCTCAGCGCCGCGTCGAGCCGCAGCGAACCTCCGGCAGACGCCTTCGCCTTTCCGGCGACGGGCGACTGGTTCAGGCGCTGGACCCAGCGGGAAATCGGCTGGAAGCCGGCGACGGAGGTGAGGACGGCGGCGAGGGCGAGAAACGCTTTCGTTCGGTTCATGGACGCAAGGTCTCACGCACCAAGCGCCGCCCTCATCGGCCAACGGGAGGAGGGTCCTCCTGATGACGTATGCCGTCGTTAATCAGGGAAACCACGCCTGAAGGCTGCGAACGATGGCGTCGGCCAGCGCGTCGGCCGCGGGCGGATGCGTCGAAAGGAAGAGCGACGGTTCGATCAGCTCGAGCTCCATCAACCGCAAGTCGCCCCGCTCGTCGCGAACCAAATCGACCCGCGCGTAGAGCAGGTGCCCGAACTCGAGCCCGCGCAGTGCGTGCTCGGCGAGCCAGCGTTCGTCGTCATGCGCGACCGCCTTCGAGAAGCCGTGCTGGCCGGTGGTGAGAATCGGCGAGCGGCGCACCGCGTGAGAGAAGACGCCGTCGATGAAGACGAGGCTGCGCTCTTGCGACGTCTCGACCGTCGACAAGTACGGCTGCACCATCGCTTCGCCTGTCGCACAAATCTCTTCGAGCACGCGCTGCCCTTTCTGCCAGTCGAGCACCGAGCACCGCGCCGTCAGGTGCGCGCCGGCCGAGATGCACGGCTTCACCACGCCCTGCTTCCACCCGCGTGACGCGAGCACTTCAGTCAGCAGCGGGGCGGGCCCTTTCGGAATCCACACCGTCTCGATGGTCGGCACCGACCGCGCCTCGAGCTGCCGCAGGTACGTCTTGTGCGCGTTCCACTCGATGGCGCGGTACGGGTTCATCAGCCGCGGCACCGACCTCGCCCAGGTGAGGAACTCTTCGGGCTGCAGGTAGTAGTCCCAGGTCGAACGAATCACCGCCGCTGCGACCTTCGACCAGTCGAAGTTCGCCCGGTTCCACGCGACCTCAGAAGGAACCACGCCCCGCTTCATCAACGCCGCCGACAGCTGCGCGTGCTCGGTGTTCGACGGCATCGGCTCCATCGTCACCAACGCAACCGTGTGCGGAGCGGCCATCTCGCCCCGCAGCCTACCGCCGGTTTCACTCGCAGCCGACGAAGTAGCTGTAGTCCTTCTTGCCCTCTCCTGAACCCAACGAGCCGTTGACGCTCGCGCAGCCCTTGCCGACGTAGGTCGACTTCCCCTTGCCGTGGTTCTTGTAGAACGAGCCCGTCTGCCGCGACACGGCGTAGAGGTTGAACATCGCCGGCCCGCCCTGAAGGCCACAGTTGCCCTGCGCATCGACCCACCACCGCCCGGGAGAAGGCGGCATGCCGAGCATGGCGGCGAGGTTCTGGGCGTCGACCGGGTGAATCTCGCGGCCGTTGATGAAGACGCCCGTCAGCATTCCCTGCCCACCGCCCGACGCGTTCGCCGGAAGCTGGCCGCCCAGCCCGAGGCCCGGAGTGAGGAAGGTGACCGTCGGCCCGCCCCAGGTGCCCAGCGCGCCGGTGAGGTTGTCGTACCAGTAGTCGCCCGGAATCGCGGCGCGCCCCGTCTGCTTCTCGAGCATCGAGATGATTTCCTGATCTCGTGCCGACAGCTTGCGGCCGTTGATGGTGATTTTCGCCTGGGCCAGCGCGACGGAAGAAAGCGTGAGCGCGACGACGATTGAGAGGGTTCTCATTTTCAGTACGCCTGCCATTTCTCGAGCTCGACCGAAGCCCCGTTAGAGAAGTCTGCGTTGAAGCCGATGAAGCCACCCGCCTTGCCGAACTGCTGACTGACGACGCGGTACTGACCGAAGGGGGTTCCGTTCTTCGTGAGCCCGTCGCACTTCGCCTGCCACGCCGATTCCTGCGACGGCTTGCCATCGGTGAACGCCTTCGACGTTCGGCAGTTGTTCCAGCGGTAGGTGTCGCCGCCGAGGGCAAGAGCGCCGTTGTCGACGCGAACGGCGTCCGACGCGCTGCTGGTCTTGTTGTTGGTGCGGCTCGTCACCATCCGAAACGTCCACTGCTCGTCGACCGTACGGACCACCGCGCCCCGGTTGAGGTTGCCCGTCATCCGGTAGGTGTTGCGGTACTCCGAGCCAGTGCTGTCGCTCTCGAAGTAGGTCGAGCCGTCTGACGCGACGTCGATGGTGCTCGCGATGCCGTTGTTCGTCAGCGTGCCTTTGCCCGTGCTCTTGAAGACGCCGCCCGTGCTCTGCGCCGCGAGGTCCAGGTCGAAGGCGCCGGCCACGACGACGTGGAAGTCCAGCGACCAGTTGCCCTTGAAGAAGTCGTTCGGGTTGGTGGTGTTGATGCTGCGCACCACGAACTCCGCCTTGCCGCCCTGCGGGTTCACCACCACCAGCTTGTCGGCCGGCATCGCCGTGTACGTCGCCGCGTCCACGCTCGACCACGTCACCGTGCCCGTCGTCACCACCTGGCCGATGTTCAGGTACGCCGCGGTCACCGAGTAGACGAGCAGCTGACCCAGCATCGCGCCGTCGTACGCCACCACCTGCGGTCCCGCGTGCGCCGCGACCATCGTCGCCGCGAGGTCATTCATCGGCGGCGCCACACCGCTGCCTCCGCCTCCGACGCCCGCGTCCGCGTGGTCGACCACATTCTTGAAGACTCCCCCATCCGCCCCGCCCTGAAGCTGGGGCGCAGGCGGCTCGCCGGGGCCGCAGCCCGTCACCAACACTCCGAGAATCAGCAGGGCTTGTTTCATTTTCGGTTTCTCAACGCGGGGCAGGGGTGGGCGTGACAGGCCTCCGTCTCAGCAAGCCCCGCGCCCCTCGATTCACACGCGATTGCAGGCGGTTATGCCCCCACGGGCCACGACGTCCCATGGGACATTCGCCTATGGTGCCCACGTCCCATGGCTCTGCTCAGCCGGCGTCGCCTCGTCCTCCTCGCCTCGGGCGCGGCCCTCTTTTCCGGCCTGCGGTACGGGCATCGGCGCGTCTCGCGGTCTGCCGAGCCGTCGGGTCCCCTCTCTGACGGAGCCAGGACCCTGATCGAACACGCCTGGAAAGGCCTCGACCCCGCGCGCGTCCTCGACGTTCACGTTCATGTGCTCGGCACGGGCGCCGGCGACACCGGCTGTCTCGTCGGCCCCCGCATGAGCAGCCTCACCAGCCCGATCGAGTACCTGAAGTTCTCAATCTACGAAGCCGCGTCGGGCGTCACCGACACCGACCAGTGCGACCTTCAATACAAAGACCGCCTGCTCGGCCTGATGCAGAGCCAGTCGCCGCATGGCCGCGCGCTGCTCTTCGCCTTCGACAAGCACCACGACGCCGACGGCAGCCCCGTCATCGAAGACACCGAGTTCTTCACGCCCAACGAATACGTGCTCAAGCTCGCGAAGGAACACCCGGACCTCTTCGTGCCGTGCGCGTCGGTGCACCCGTACCGGAAGGACGCCGTCGAAGCGCTGACCGCTGCCGTCGAAGCCGGAGCGGTCGCCGTGAAGTGGCTTCCCAACGCGATGAACATCGACCCGTCGAGCCCGCGCTGCGACGCGTTCTACGCTGCGATGAAGGCGCTGCGCGTGCCGCTGATTACCCACGCCGGTGAAGAGAAGGCGGTTCACGCCGAAGCGCTGCAGCGGCTGGGCAACCCGCTTCACCTGCGCCGCCCGCTGGAACAGGGCGTCACTGTCGTCGTCGCCCACTGCGCTTCGCTGGGCCAGAACCCCGACCTCGACGCGCCGGAAGGAAACCGGCCGTGGCTCGAAAACTTCGACCTCTTCCTGCGCCTCATGTCCGAGCCGCAGTGGGAAGGAAGGCTGTTCGGCGAGCTCTCGGCGATGACCATCGTCAACCGCATCGGACGCCCGATCGAGACGGTGCTGCGCGACGAACGGTTGCAGCACCGCCTGATGAACGGCTCGGACTACCCGCTGCCCGCGCTGAACGTGCTGATGCAGACGGGCGCGGTTCAGAAGCGCGGCTTCATCACCTCCGCCGAGCGCGCGTGGCTCAACGAGATTGATCAACACGACCCGCTGCTGCTCGACTTCGTGATGAAGCGCTGTCTGCGGCTGCGCGAAAACGGAAAGGAATACCGCCTCGCCGACGACATCTTCCAGCTGCGGCCGGAAGTGTTCCCGCGCCTCGCCTAGACCGGGCAGGTCTTCGCGAGCTGCCGGTTCTTCCAGTGTGCCGCGAGCATCAGCCCCGCGCCCGTCACCGTCATCGCCGTCTCGGCCACGAAGTGTTCATGGAACACCGTCACGCCAATCGTCAGCAGCGCCACGCCCACCGCCGCCATCCCCAGCACCGCCTTGCTGTGGTGGAAGCGGTAGCCGGGGATGAAGGCCCACGCCGCCGTGCCGATGACGCCGACCAGCAACGCCGGGTGCCACCCACCCATGAACTCGGCCAGCGCAGGCGCCAGCATCAGCACCACGGGCGTCGCGAAGCAGTGCACCAGGCAGATCATCGACAGCACCTGCCCAAGCAGGTCCCCCGTCGTCGAGGGGTGTTGATGCGGATGCGCGTGCGCTTCCATACGAAGCCCACTGCTAGATCCAACAGTCCCTTTACGCAAGCGGGACGCAACTGCAACAAGTTTGCAACTAGCCGGCTTGGACTACTTCCCCTTCTGAACCCACATGTCGCGGCCCTGTATCAGGTCGACCTCACCCGCGAACTGCGCGAACTCCTCGTACCCCTTTGGAGCCACCCGCGACATCGACAGCTGGTAGTCCTCTTCGATGGTAAGGACCTGGCCGACCTGCTTCTCGCGGCGCACGTAGCTGCCCCAGGGGCAGCTGGTCTTCACCTGGGCCACCGGGCCCGCGAGAACCCAACCGGCCGGCAGCTTCATCGTCGCGAGGGTGTGGCTCGCTTCGGTGCCGTCGATGAACAGCGGCGTGCGGCGGTTGCTCAGCTGCAGAAAGCGTCGGCCGAGCAGCATCGGAAAAGTCGCCCCCTGCAGCACCAGCTTGTTGTCGCCCTCGACGCGCGCGAACCGCGGTGCGGTGAACGTGTAGCGAACAACAACGGGAGCGCCCACCGTGCGCTTGAAGTCGAGCTCGAGCTTCGACAGGTCGGCGCCGCCGAAGTACCGCGACAGCGCGCTCTGCAACGCCTGCTCGCGCTGGTCTGGGGCAATGCTATCCAGCGCCTCGGCCAGCTGCGCTGCCTCGAACCCCTGGTACGCCTCGACGCCCGTGCCCGACAGCTTGCCGTCGGCGGTGAGCTCGAGCTTCAACGTCACTTCCTTGCCCGGCCGCTTCACGCGCGGCGGCGTCTGCACCTTCTCGACCTTCACCCCCGGCTCGGGCATCAGGTAGGCCTCGCGGCCCGCCGCAACTTCCGGCAGCTCGCCAAACGGCGCGTAGCGAATCAAAGGGTCCAGCCACACGGTCTGCGTCGCCTCGCCTTCCTTCACCGTCGCGCGCAGACACAGGTACGGCAGCAGCTGCTCAGACGGGAAGAGGTAGCTGGCTGGATCCGCCGTGAACGTGCGCACCACCGCGAGCCGCGTGTCGATGCCCAGCGCCTTCAGCGACGCGTACAGCAGCCACAGCCGGCTGCCGCGGTCTTGCGCCACGCTCGTCGCCGCCGAGACGCTCAGCCCCGCGTCGCGGCCCGACAGCTTGTCCATCACCGCTGCGTACAGCGCCTTCAGCCGCGCCACGCCCTGCGTGCCTTCCGTCGCTGCTCTGGCGAAGGCCTCGACTTCGACCGTCACCTGGCCCTTGTCGAGAAACGCATCGGCGTAGGCTGAGACCAGGCCGTCGTTGCCCGTCGCTCCCGCGCCGACGCTGACGAAGGGAAGGAACTCGTTGCCCGACGGCGGGCCCTGCGGCTCGGGAATGTACGGAGCGACCCGGCGCTCTTCGTGGGTGAAGACCTCTTCGTTGCCTTCCACGCGCGGCGGCGGCGCTTTCATGTTGTGCGCGTCGACCTTCATCCCGGTGCCCTTGTCGGCGATGACCGCGTAGGTCGACCAGTTGTTCGGCTGGCGGGCGATCTGAAAATAGAAGCTCGACGCGGTGAAGCCCGGCTGCGTCGGCCCGCGCGGCGGGTGCGCCAGCAGGTACTCGTACTCGACGAAGTCGCCGACCTGAACGCCCGGCAACGACACTGTGTCTTTGCCTTCGAAGCTCTCGGGCTCCAACACCCGGCCATCGGCCTTGATGGTTCGCAGCTTCAACACCACTGCGCCCGCGGGAAGGTTGACCTCGCCAACCTCTGAGACGCCGCTCTGGTCGAGCGCCTTCTGGATGATGTGAATCCGGTCGACCTGCGAGCCATCGGGGTACGCCCGCACCGCCGCCGCATCGAGGATATACGCCGCCGGCACGTCTTCCGCGCCGGGCGCCGCTTCGTACGTCTTCAGCGCTTCCTCGGTCGAAATCGCGCGCGACTCGAGCAGCTCTTTGCCCGTCTTCGCGCGCTCGACCAGGCGGCGCAGCGCAAGGTCCGAGCCGTCGCGAAGCAACGCCTTCTCACGGGCCTCGAGCGCCAGCGCCGGCTTGCCCGCGTAGTCATAGACATCGCCCAGCTGCTTCAACACCAGCGCGCTGCGCGGCCACTGCGCTGACAATCGCTGCAACAGCGCCGCCGCCTCGTCGAACTTCCGCTGCGAGACCCACGCGTTTGCCAGCAGCGACGCCACGCCCACCTGGCCAGGGTCGCGCTCGAGCATCGCCTGATAGACCTTCGCCGCTTCGTCCAGCTTGCCGCGCACCCGCAACGCATCGGCCTCGCGGCTCAGTGCGCCCGGACACTTCTTGAGCAGCGGCAACATCGACTCGGCGTCGGTCGAGGCATCGCGGCGCCGCGCCACGTCGTACCGCAGCGTCAACGCCTCGCAGTCGCCCGGCCGCTGCGCCTCGGCCAGCAGCGCCGTCGCCACCGCCTGCGCATCGATGCCCAACGCCAGCTCGACCCGCGCCTGCAGCTCGAGCACCGGAGCGCCCGCAGGCTCATGCGCCGCTCTCGCTGTCTTCAAGATTTCCAACGCGTCGAGGTGACGGCCGTCGTCCAGCGCCAGCACCGCGGTCAGCAGTTGTGCGTGCACGAGGGCAGAATCTTTCGCCAGCGCCGCCTCGAGGTCCCGCGTCGCCCGCCCGCGCGCCACTTTCGTCGGCACCGTGCGGTCGGCCAGCTGCAGCTCGGCGCGCAGCACCGAGACCACCGCGCCTGCGTAGCTTTGGGGCAAGGTCGCGATCAATCGCTTCGCCCCGTCGCGATCGCGGTTCATCGCATCGCGCGCCGCCACCACCGCAGCCAAAGCCGTGCCCACGTCTTGCGAGAGCGCCGCGTGAAGCTCGGCCGCCGAACCGAAGAGCCGCCTCGGCTTCGACACCAGCTCGACGGCTCTCACGTCCCACTTCGTCGCCGCGCCCGTTGCGGGCCGGAAGGTGAGCTTCGCGGGCTGCCCGTCGAGCCGCATCACCTGCAGGCTCAGCTGCCCCATCTGCTCGTCGCGCGTCATCCGCACCATCAGCCGGTGGGTGCCCGCCGACAGCTTCACTGCGCGCGAGGTCAGCGTGGGCGCGGGAACCGACCAGGTGAAGCGCGAGAACAGCGGCGTGCCGTCCAGCGTCGCCGCATGGTCCATCGCCGTCACCGTGCGCACCACGTACGCGCCCGCCTGCGGCACGTCGAAGTCCATCGCCACCACGAAGAGGTCACCCACGCTCGGCTCGGGCGACAGCGAAATCCGCCCGTCGGGAAATACCAGGGTCCGCACGTCGCCGTTGAGTGGAGCCGCCAGCGGGGTCGCCTCTACTTTTCCTGACCGCTCCATGGCCGTCGACTCGCCGAGGCTCAAGGTGTGGAAGGCAGACAGCGGGCCGACCAGGGTGCACGTCGTCGGCGCCCCCATGTCGGCCAGCGTCCCGTTCTGCGCCGCCTGGTCTCCGCGCGTGAGCTGAATGTTCGCCACCGCACTTCGCAGCAGCTGCGCCGCGTCGCCGTCGAGGCCCGCGGCCAACAACGCCGGCGCGCGCTCGAGAATCAAGTCGTCCGTGCCGCCCGCTGTGCCCGAGATGTCGAAAGCCACCCGAGCGGCCACCGACGCCAGCGGGTGCAGCGGCGCGCGTTCCATCAAGTCGAGCGCGGCGACCAGAATCCGTTCTGGGTGGGCGACCCGCAGCGCCAGCGCCATCTGCCCGTACAGCGCCCACGGCTCGCGGGGGTCCTTCGCCACGCCGTCGTCGACGAGCTTCTTCGCTTTGGCCGCGTCCGACTCGACCAGCAACGCGTGAAACCCCGCCAGCGACATCGTCCGCGCCGACGCGTTCGGCAGCAGCGCGTCTTTGGACGCTGTCTCAAGGAGTTCGGTGGAAGAGGCGACCTGCGGAACACAACCCGCGGTGACGAGCAGCAGAACGACGAGCGCACGGAGCTTCACGGCGCCGCTATAGCGTCATTTCGACTACCGCTGTTGCAAAGCCCGCTCGAGCCGCAGCCGTTCGGCCTGGGCGTTCTCGAGCTGCCGCCGCACTTCGTCGCGCTGCTCGAGCGTCAGCTGCAGCTCGCGCGAGAGCTCTTCGTACTTTCGTTCGACGTAGAACCTTTCTTGCGAGCTGACCTCGACCTGCTGGGTCAGCGGGGCCAGCTGGGCCTCGAGCTGTGAGCGCTGCTCGTCCCACTGCAGCTGTTCCATCTTCGCGTGCGTGTCGCGGGCCGCCAGTTCCTGGGCGTGCTGCTCGGCCGCGGCCATCGTCGCCGACTCGAGCTCGCCCACGCGCGTCTTCGCTTCTTGCAGCGCCGCCTCGAGCTCGCGGGTCTTCTGCTTCTCGCTGAGGAACTTCTGCGCCATCGCCTGGTGCTTGTCTTTCTCGGCCTGCAGCGCGGCGTTGGCGTCGACCACCTGCTGCTGGTCGCGGGCCGAATGCATCGCGTGTTTGTCTTCGAGGTCCGCAAGCTTCGCGTCTTCGATTTCGCGATCTGTCTTTCGCGCCGCCTCGATGGCCTCGATGCGGGTCAGCGCCGTGTCGCGTTCGGCCAGCGCCGTCGCCAGCGCCTCGGTGTGCTCGGCGACCCGCTGGTGCTCGGCCGACAGCTGGGCGTGGCTCTGCTCCAACGCTTCGTTCGTCTGCTGCAACACTTCCTTCAGCTGCGCCTGCTGCTCTTGCGCTTCGGCGTTGCGCTGGTTCAGCGCCTCTTCCAGCTCGGCCTTCAGCTGCGCCTGCTGCTCTTGCGCTTCGGCGTTGCGCTGGTTCAGCGCCTCTTCCAGCTCGGCCCGCGCCTGCAGGTTTGCGTTCTGTTCGGCTTCCAGCGCGCCGCGCGTCTGGCTGTGCGCCTGGTTTTCCCGCTCGAGCGCCGCCTTCATCTCGCGCTGCGCCGCCACTTCGTTGACCAGGTTCTCGCGCGACTCCTGCAGCTCGTTGCGCAGCTGTTCTGCCTGCACTTTCGTTTGCTGGTACAGCGCCTGGAGCTCATCGAGCTGGGCGCGCAGCTTCGGGGTTACTCCTCCCACCGTGCGCTCGGCCTGCGCCGCCGACTCGGCTTCTTCACGCTTGTTCTTCTCGGCCTTCAGCTGCGCCTGCGTCGTCTTCACCTCGCCTTGCGCAATCTTTGTTTCGTTCTGTGAGGCCTTGAGCTCGGCCTGCGCGGCCTTGAGCTCTTTCTGAGCGGCCTTCAGGTCCTTCTGCGCGCTGGTGACTTCGTCGCGGGTGGACTTGAGCTCGTCGGCTGCTCGCTTGAGCAACTCCAACAGCTGTTCAGTCGAAGGCCCCGCCGCTTTCGCCATACCAGGGCGGGTTCTACTTCTTCTTCGAGGGCGGAGTCGGCTTCTTCGTCACCGGGGGCGGGGCCTTCGCAGGGGCCTGCTTTTTGACGGGAGGCGTCGGGGTGGGGCGCGCAGCGGGCCTGGGCGGAATCGGTGGCGTCGGGGCCGGCGCTTCCTCCACCAGCACCTGCATCGGCACCACCACCGAAGGCATCGTCAGGCCCTCGACCACCACGTTGCGGAAAGCGCAGGTGCCCTCGAGACAGCCGACGGCCGGCCGCGGCGGCTCACCGAACAGCGTCTTCCAGTCTTTGCCCAGCACGAGCTTCTCGCCCAGCGGGCGTTGGTCTCTTCCTTCGCCAACCAGCGCCGACAGGTCTCCCGTCACCGGGTCGATTCGCAGCTCGAGGTGCGTCGCCGAAAGGCCTGCCGGCAGGGGCGCCGTCATCGCGCCGCGCTTGCTGCCCCCCAGCGCCCACTCCAGCGAAGGCTCGGCGCCCGCACCCGAGACGACCAGCGCGACGTAACGGCCCGGCTCGCCCACCAGCAGCAGCGCACTCCGCGCATCGGCCCGCGGCCCGAAGAACAACTTCCGCACGGGCTCCATCGCGCCATGGCGAATCTGCTGCGTCTCGACCCGCGCCGAGAACGCCAGCCCGTCGACAGACATGTCGGTGTCGATGATGGTGCGCCCCGTCGCGAGGTCGTCGTCCACCGGGTACCCGATGGTGTCCTTCTCGACCACCGGCCTCCGCCCCATCGCCACCAGCGGCACCGTGTCCGGCCCTTCGCCCAGCGTGAGGTGGCGGCTCGCGCGATCGATGCGGCCCGGCGGCGTCATCGGCGACTTGTTGCCGAAGTCCGTCGTCAGCTCGATGCCCGCGGGCTGCCGCTTCGCCGCCGTGCGGTCACGCAGCATCGCCGCGGCCAGCACCGCCACCGCGCTCATCACCAGCCCGATTGCGATCGCCCGCACCAGACTGCGCCCCAGCTCGCGCGCCTTGCGAAGCGCGCGCTGTGCGGGGGAAGTGTGCGCGGTGCCAATCATCGACGTCACCGGCACCAGCGGCTCGAGGTCGATGAGCAGCTCGGCCACCGACTGGTAACGGTCGGCCGGCAGCGGCTTGAGACATTTGCTCACGACGGCGTCGAGCCGCTTGTCGAGCGACGGCTTCTTCACGCTCGGCGGGTCGTAGTTGCCCTTCGGCGTCTCGCCCACCATCAGCTCGTAGAGAAGAATTCCCAGCGAGTAGATGTCGGCGCGGTGATCAGCCGTGCGCGCGTCGACCTGCTGCTCGGGCGCCATGTACGCGGCAGTGCCCATCGCGACGTGCGTCTGGGTGAGGTTGCGAAGCCCTTGCGCGTCGGCGCGTTCATCGAGCCCGGCCAGCCCAAAGTCGGTGACCTTCGCGATGCCGCCCGCCTGGTCGTCGAAGAGAATGTTCTCGGGCTTCAGGTCGCGGTGGATGACGCCGCGGTTGTGCGCGTAGTCGATCGCGCGGCACACCTGCTCGAACATCTTCAGCGCCTGCCCCGGCATGTACAGCGGGTTGCGCATCTGCTCGCGCAGCGACGGGCCGTCAACGAACTCCATCACCAGGTAGTAGCTGGTGTCCGTCTTGCCCTTGTCGACGATGGAAACGATGTTCGGGTGGCGAAGCGCCGCGAGCGCGGCCCCTTCCTTCTCGAACCGCGCGACGAAAGAAGCGTCTTTCGCGAGCTCGGCGTTCAGCAGCTTCACCGCGACCTGGCGGCCCAGCGACAGCTGCAGCGCTTCGTAGACCTCGCCCATTCCCCCTCGTCCGACCACCTTTTCCAGCCGGTACCCCGGGATGAAGTCCGGAGGACGGGGGCGGCTGACAGACGTGGTCTCGAGGGCTGCCATCGAAGGAAGAAGCGCTTTGCGAGTATGCCAAGGAAGCCACCGAAACGGGCGCAATCGATTTTCCGCGGGTCCGTATCAACACCCGGCCGCGGCTGACTCCCATCCACCGCGACAGGTGGCCGCGCGCCCGAGAATCCCCTCGGGCACGCGGCTGCATTTTTCGTTAAGGCCTGCTCCCGTGGCCGTCAGTCTGAAAATCCGGAAGTTGCAGGCCGTGCACCGCCGCCTGGATCAATGCCGCGTCTGCCCGAACATGATTCGCCCGGTCGTCCACGGGCCCGCGATCGACTCCGACATCTTTCTCATCGGCCAGGCCCCTGGCCCGCGTGAAGGCTCCTTCGGCCGCCCATTCGCGTGGACGGCCGGGAAGACGATGTTCCGCTGGTTCGAAGAGGTGCTGGGCGCCGACGAAGAAACGGTGCGCCGCAGAGTCTTCATCGCCGCCGTGGCCCGCTGCTTCCCCGGCAAAGCGAAGGGCGGAGGCGACCGCCGCCCCGATGAAGACGAGACCGCTGCCTGCCGCCCATGGCTCGAGGCCGAGGCGAAGATTCTGCGCCCGAGGTTGTTGCTGCCCGTGGGCTCGATGGCGATCGAACAGGTGTTGGGTGAGAAGGGCCCGCTGACCCAGTTCGTCGGCAAGCCGATTCACCGTGAGTGGCTGGGGATGCCTGTCGACATTCTGTGCCTGCCGCACCCGTCGGGCGCGTCGACCTGGCACCGCATGGAGCCCGGCATCGGCCTTCTCAAGAAGGCACTGTCACTCGTGGCGAAGCATCCCGCCGTCATCCACGCGTTCGGTTGAGACTCGTGGTAGGCCACCAGGCCTGATGGCCTTCCCCCCGCACGCTTTCGCCACCAACGACGGGCGCGTCTATTCCGAATGGGAAGTGCACAAGCTGGCCGTCGCCGGAGTCCGGAAGTTCGGCCTCGCTGGCGTGATGAGCGCGGCGTTTCTGATTCTCCTCGACGCGCTCCTCTTTCGTGACGGCCGCCCCGAAGTCGCGCTTCCCGGGTGGCTCCCGCGCATCTCACTGGGCCTCGCTGCCGGCATCTCGCTCGCGTTCTTCGCGATGGCGCAGGCGCGCAAGGTCGAGCTCCAGCGTCCGCGCGTGCTCGCCACGCTGCTCGCCCTCGCCCTCTGCGCCGCCGGAGCGATGGCCTCTGCCGCCGCCGGTGGCCTCAACGGCCCGCTGGGGTTTGGCCTTGTTCCGGTGCTGTTCTTCTGGCCGATGCTCATGCCGGGCGGCACGTTGTCGGCGCTGGCTCCCATTGGTGGCGGTCTGCTGGTGCACCTCGGCATCGTCCTCGCGCTGTCGGGCACGGGGCTGTCTGCTGAAGGCCGCGCGCTGGGTGGGGTTTTGGTGATGGCGTCGGCCGCCGCGCTGGGCACGGCGCAGGCCATCGAGCACTGGCGCGCGCGGGCCGCCGAGTTCTCGCAGCACGACTGGCTCACCAACGCGCTCTCGCGTCCCTTCCTCGAAGAACGGCTGGCCGCGCTGTGTGCGCAGCGCTCGCGCAGCCTCGCGTCGGTGTCGCTGGTGATGTTCGACCTCGACCGCTTCAAGACCATCAACGACACCTGGGGCCGCGGCGCCGGCGACGAGGTGCTCGAGATGCTGGTGTCAGGCGTGAAGGCGGAAATCCGCGCCAGCGACTTCATCGGGCGCTACGGCGGCGACGAGTTCCTGCTCGTGCTCGACGAGTGCGAAGGCAACTCGGCGATGTCGCTGCTCGACCGCTTGCGCCAGCGCTTCGGCGACAAGCCGATGATGGTTGGCGACAACCAGGTTCGCATCAGCTTCTCTGCCGGCATCGTCTCGGTGAGCGCTGGCGACCCGCTGGTGGTGAAGGACCTGCTTCGCAACGCCGAACGCGCGCTGGTGAACAGCAAAGAAGCCGGCCGCAACCGCACCGCGATGTCGCCGCCGCCGCCTCCTTCCGAAGTGCCGCCCGGGCCGGTCACCAACCCGGAAGAAACGGCGATCGGCAACTGAAGGCAGGGCTGTCGCAGCGCTTCCGCTACAGCGTCTTCAAGTACTCGAGCACCGCGCGGCGTTCACCTGGCTCGAGCCGCAGGCCAAACTCGTGCCCCTGGTTGCCCTTGCCGTACAGCGCCGTGTCGTAGACCGCCGGCCCCGCACACACCGACGGCACCGTTGCGTCCCAGCCCACGCGGTCGAGGTCGTACTTCCGGCTGTCGCGCGTGCGCAGGAAGCACGTCGGGCGCAGCGCTGGGTCCAGCACCGCCTCGAGCGTCGGCACCGAGCCGTTGTGGAGGTACGGCGCCGTCGCCCACACCCCATCCAGCGGAGGCGCTACGTACCCATCGGTCGCCGCCATCGTCGACCGCTTCCCGAACCACGTCCGGTTGTAGTGCTGCGCGAAATCGAGCCGGTGCATGAAGTCGTTGCGCGCCGCGTCCGTGCCCACCTTCGAAAGAGGCACCACCTTCGACGGGTAGCTCGGGTGCTTCCCGTATTCGCCGTGGCACCCAGAGCAGCTGTCTTCGAAGAGCACTGCTCCTTCGCGCGCGAGCTTCTTGTCGATGCGCCCCGGGTACTTCGGCGGCTCGAGCGTGCGCAGGTACGCGAGCACATCGGCGAAGTCGGGCTCGGCCGCGACGAGGTCCTCGAACGAGTTTCCCGGCGGCGACATGAACTGCATCAGCGACCGGGTGAAGTCGCCCTGCAGCTCGCCGCCGTAATAAAGCCGCGTCTTCTTCTTCAGCAGCCACCACGCCGGAATGTCCGTCTCGGGCGGGGGCGTCTGCAGCATCGGAAAATACGGCGTCTGCACCCACGCGAAGTCCTCGGCGCGCCGGTGCGAGAAGAAATACCCCGTGAAGTACAGCGCCGCGACAGTGCCCCACGTCTTCGACCGCGCATAAGGCGCAAGGTCCTTCTGGTACCCGAGCCAGTTGTGCAGCACGCCCAGCTCTTCCGCTGTCGGCGCCAGCTCCTTCAGCTTCTCTTCATCCAAAAGCGACGTCTCTGCCGCGATGGTCGCGTCAAGGAAGCTGTTCCCAAGGCCCATCACCCACTCCCCTCGCAGTGGGCCCGCGTGGCAGAGCAGACAGTTCTCGGCCACCACCGGCACCTCGCCCAGCCATCGCCCCGCGACCCCATTCGGAACCTGGCTGTTGATGCCGTCGCGGTCTTCCAGCAACGGCACCGCGTCCTCGGGGTCGAACACCGGCGTCGCGAGCGCGTCGACCAGCGTCACCGGCACGCCCTGCTTCAGGTAGCTGCGGTTGAGCAGAATCTTCTTCCCGCGCGCGGCATCGGGCTTCTCGCCGGCCGCTCCGACGTCGGGCTCGATGAACTGATTCGGGAAGCAGGCCGCGAGAAGCAACAAGGCTAAGGCAAAACGTCGCATCGATGCGCGGACCGTAGAACATCGCGAGAAACTTTCCCGCTGCGCGGTTCACAGCGAGAAACTTCAACCTCACCCCTCACCCTTGGTGATGCATGTCCGACTTTTCGCGCCGTGGCTTTCTCAAAGGCTCGGCGATCAGCGGCGCCGTCGCGGTCGTCTCGCCTGAAGCACTCGCTGCTCCCGGCCCGAAGGTCGTCGGCCCTGCGGCGGTCGAGGTCTCGCTGCAGGTGAACGGTAAGAAGCAGACGGTTCGCATCGAGCCGCGCACCACGCTGGCCGAAGCGCTTCGCACGAACCTGCACCTCACCGGCACCAAGCTCGTCTGCGACCGCGGCGCCTGCTCGGCGTGCACGGTTCACCTCGACGGCGTGCCCGTCAATTCCTGCCTCACGCTCGCGCTCGATGTCGGCACGCGCAAGGTCACCACCATCGAAGGCCTCGCGAAGGGCACCACGCTCACCCCGCTGCAGAAGGCCTTCGTCGAGCATGACGCCCTGCAGTGCGGCTTCTGCACGCCCGGCATGGTGATGAGCTGCACCGCGCTGCTCGCGAAGAATCCGAAGCCCACCCTCGACGACGTGAAGGGCGCAATCGCTGGCAACCTGTGCCGCTGCGGCACGTACCCGAAGGTCTTCGCCGCCACGCTCGCCGCTGCGGGCCAGGCGCCGGCTCCCGGTTCGCTGACGATGCATCGAGCGGTCGCCGGCCCGAAGGAGCCCGGCCTGCTGGTCGGCATCGCCGGCGAATCGCTGCGCCGCGAAGTGCGCGACGTCCCCGCCGGTGAGCCGCCACCGTGGGGCACCAACGCCGAGCTTTCCGTCGTCGGCAAGTCGACGCCGCGCCTCGATGGAACGCTGAAGGTCACCGGCGCCGCGAAGTACACCTTCGATATTCAGCTGCCCGGCATGCTGTACGCGAAGCGAATCAGCTCGCCGCACGCGCACGCGATGGTGTTGTCGGTCGACACGTCGGAAGCCGAGAAGATGCCCGGCGTCAAAGCGGTACACGTCGTCGAGAAAGGCATCGAAGGCGCGAAGCTGCGCGACCCGTCGCTCGAGAAGAGCAAGTCGAAGTACCCGCGCGTTCGCTACGTCGGCCAGGTGGTCGCTGCGGTCGCTGCCGAGACCCAGGCGCAGGCCGAGGACGCCGCGAAGAAGGTGAAGGTCGACTACGAGGTGCTGCCCGCCTCGCCGACGCTCGAGGGCGCTCGAATGAAAGATGCGCCGCTGGTCTACGCCGGCCCCGTCGACATGGGCGGCAGTGCGGGGGGCGGGGGCGCGGCGAAGGGGCTCGAGCAGAAGGGCAACGTGCGCGGCCCGTCGACGAAGGCGCGCGGTGACGTGAAGCGTGGCTTCACCGAGGCAGCCTTCACCGTGCAGGGCGAGTTCAAGACGCAGGTGCAGACGCACTCGGCGCTCGAGACGCACGGCGTGGTGGTCGACTTCCAGCCTGAGCTGCTCACCTGCTACGCGTCGACGCAGGGCACCGCCACCACCCGCGACGAGTTCGCCGCGGTGTTCGAGCTGAAGAAGAGCCAGGTGCGCGTCATCAGCGAGTACATGGGCGGTGGCTTCGGCGCCAAGTTCGGAGCGGGCCACGCCGGCGTCGTCGCTGCGCACCTCTCGCGGAAAGCGCAGAGGCCCGTGCGGCTGATGCTCTCTCGCCACGAAGAGCACGTTGCGGGCGGCAACCGGCCGTCGACGATTCAGACGGTGAAGGTCGGCGCGACGAAGACGGGGGCCTTGACCGCAGTGCAGCTGACCAGCTGGGGCACGGGCGGCATCGCCACCGGCGCGGGCGTCGGCTGGTTCGCCGAGAAGATGTACGCGACCGGGAACTTTGTCTCTGACCAGTACGACGTCTTCACCCACGCGGGCGCGGCCGCCGCCTTCCGTGCGCCGGGCATGCCGCAAGGCGCCTTCGCGATGGAACAGGTGATCGACGAAATCGCCGAGAAGCTGAAGATGGATCCGCTCGCCTTAAGAGATCAGCTCGACGTTTCCGAGACGCCCGAGGTCGACCGTGAGGCGCGCAAGGTGCAGCGCCGCGTGGGAGCAGAGAAATCAGGCTGGGCCTCGCGCCGCCCCCCGGGCTCGGACAAGACGGCGAAGAAGCAGGGCCTCGGCGTCGCGCAGTCCCTCTGGGGTCGCTTCGTCGACATGGACTCCAGCTGCGAGCTGCGGCTCACCAAAGACGGCTCGGTCGAGCTGCTGTCCTCGGTGATGGACATCGGAACCGGCACGCGCACGGCGCTCGCGCAAATCGTCGCTGAAGAGCTGGGCCTGCAGGCGGCCGACGTGACGATGCGCATCGGCGACACGCAGTTCCCCATCGGCCCGTCGTCGGGTGGCTCGAAGACGCTGGTCGGCATCACCCCCGCGGTGCGGCTCGCGGCGTTCAAGCTGCGAACCGAGCTGTTCGAGGCGCTCGCTCCGAAGCTCAAGGTGAAGCCCGAGCAGCTGTCGCTGGCCAAGGGCGCGGTGCAGGTTCAGAAGGGCAGCGCGGTGCCGTTGAAGAAGGCGCTGGCGATGCTCGGCCGCGAGCAGCTGTCGGCGCAGGCGACGCGGCCGGCGGACTACGGCGGAAGTCCCCCGGCAGGCGGCTACGGCGGGGTGCAGTTCGCCTGGGTCACCGTCGATACCGAGACGGGCGTCATCCAGGTGGACAGGGTCCTCGGCGTTCACGAGTGCGGCCGCGTCCTCAACCCGCTGGCGGTGCAGAGCCAGGTGAACGGTGGCGTCATCCACGGCGTCAGCTGGGCGCTCTACGAGAACCGCGTGCTCGACCCGAAGACGGGACGAATGCTCAACCCCACCCTCGACACGTACAAAATCCTCGGAGCGAAAGAGGCCCCGACCGTCGACGTCGTGCTGCTCGAGCAATACGTGGGGAAGACGAACACCGACGTGCACGGCATCGGCGAGCCCGCGAACATCGCGACGGCCGCCGCGGTCGCGAACGCCGTCTACAACGCCATCGGGGTCCGCATTCGCGAGCTGCCGATGACACCGCAGACGGTGCTCAAGGCCCTCGGGAGGTTGTCATGAACGCATTCGAATTTTCGTCGCCGCGCTCGGTGGCCGAAGCGCTGGAGCTGCTCTCGGTCGAAGGTGCCGTGGCCCACGCGGGCGGCGTCGACCTGCTCGACCGGATGAAAGAGCACCTCGAGGCGCCGACGCGGCTGGTCGCGCTGCGCGAGGTGAAAGAGCTGGGCGGCATCAAGGACGACCCGACGAAGGGGCTGACGCTTGGCGCGCTGACGAAGCTCGTCGAGCTTGCGGAGTCGCCGGTGGTGAAGCCTCGCTATGCCGCGCTGGCCGAGGCTGCGGCGCACGTGGCGACCCCGAACGTGCGGAACATGGCGACGATTGGCGGCAACCTCGCGCAGCGTCCGCGCTGCTGGTATTTCCGCAACGAGCTCTTCACCTGCAAGAAGCGCGGTGGCGTGACGTGCTTCGCCTTCGACGGTGAGAACGAGCACCACGCGTTGTTCGGCAACAGCACCTGCGCGATGGTGCACCCGTCGACGTTGGCGACGGCGTTGGTCGCGCTGGAGGCGTCGGTGGTGCTGCAGGGGAAGGGCGGCGTTCGCACCGTGAAGCTCGAAGAGTTCTTTACGGCGCCCGAGGCGAACATTCTGGGCGAGACGGTGCTGAAGCCGGGCGAGCTCATTGTCGCGGTGACGCTGCCTCCGCCCGCCGCAGGCAGCCGCAGCGCCTACCTGAAGCAGGGCGCGAAGGAGTCTTTCGACTGGCCGATTGCGGACGTCGGCGTGTCGCTGGTGCTCGATGGAAAGAGGGTGAGCGCGGCGAGAGTCATTCTCGGGGCCGCGGCGGCGACGCCGTACCGGGCCTCGGCGGCGGAAGCGGCGCTGGTGGGCAAAGAGGTCGACACCGCGGTGGCAAAGGCCGTGGGCGAGGCGTCGATGCAGGGCGCGACGCCGCTGGCGAAGAACAAGCACAAGGTCGAAATCTTCAAGGTCGTCGTCGCGCGAACGGTGCTCGCAGCCGCGGGGGTTCAGTCATGAGCGATGAGAATGTGCCGCACGTCTGCAAATTGTTGCGCACCAAGTCCGGCTTTGGCGCCGTCGCCGGCGGGGAAGGGTGGAAGCGCGGCGATTCAGAGACCGAAATCTACTGGTGCCTCAACACGATGGAGTCCTTTGGGCCCGACGATGACTTCGTTCACGCCCAGTCGTGCTGCAAGGGCCGCCAGTGCTTCCAGCGCCCCGTCGAGGACGACGACAGCCCGAACGTCGCGTGAGGCCGAAGGGCCAGGGCAGGGAAAGCGGGCCTTCAGGCCATCAACTCAAACGAACCGCAGGGCGGCGTTGAGCATCGAGTCGGCGTTGCGCACGAAGGGGTTGCGCTCGTCGAGCACGTACCCGCCGAGCACGGCGGTGATGGCCTGCTTCACCTTCAGGTTCTTGCCCTTGTGCATCAGCACCTTCTGCAGCTCGCCCGAGTACCAGGTGCGAACGAAGCTGCGGAACACGCCGACGGCGCGCCCCATCACGACGGTGTACTCGGCGTCCCAGTCGACGGCCTCGCCGTTCAGCTGCCTGTCGACCAGCTTCGCGGCGCGGTGCGCGGACTCGAGCGCCAGCGTCACACCCGACGAGAACACCGGGTCGAGGAACTCGCTCGCGTTGCCCGTCAGCGCCCAGCCTGGTCCGTGGAAGTGCGTCACCGCCGACGACCAGCCTTCGAGCCGCGACGTCTTCAGCACCACGCGCGCGTTGCGAAGCCGCGCCTCTGCGTTCGGGTCATCCGCAATCATCGCCAGCAACCGGTCGTGGTCGTTGTCGCCCGCGCTCTCGAGCAGGTCGCGGTCACCCACCACGCCCACCGACGTGCGGCCGTTGCTGAAGGGGATGATCCACATCCACACGCCGCGCGGGTGAATCAGCACCCAGATGTCGCCTTCGTCCTGGCCCTCGGGGCGCACATCCCCTTCGAAGTGGCTGAACATCGCGCACCGCGGCCCCAGCTGCGGGGCCTTCTCGAGGTTGAGCAGCTTCGGCAACACCCGCCCGTAGCCCGAGCAGTCGAGCACGAACTTCGCCTCGACCACCGACTTCTCGCCCGTCTCGACGTCCGTCACCTGCGCGACGCTGTGCGTGCCGTGGAACGCAACGGACTCGACCTTCTTCTGGAACTGAATGTCGACGCCCAGCTTTGCCGCCGCTGTCGCCAGCGTCTGGTCGAAGTCTTCCCGCGGCACCTGCATCGCTGCGGGCCGCTGACCCGGAAACATCTCGGCGAAAGAGAACCGCTCGCGCTCTTCGCGCTGCAGAAACAACGCCGCCCGCTTCGGCATGAAGTTCCGCTCTTTCACCGCGTCGAGCAGCCCCGCCTCTTCGAGGATGTCGTTGCACCGCGGCAGCAGCGACTCGCCAATCTGGAAGCGTGGAAACACCTGCGCCTCGAGACACAGCACCTTGCGGCCTGCTCTCGCGAGCATCGCTCCGGCAACGGAGCCAGCGGGGCCCGCTCCGATGATCAGCACGTCGGTCTTCATGGTGCTGAATCGTTAACCAGCCCCAGGCCCAGGCGCCCGATTTTGTACAACCTTTGTATAACTACTCGAGAATGCAGCCCCGGCGGTCGTCCACGTAGTGTGCGCGGGCGCCCCAGTCGATGAGCGCGGTCGCCTCGACCACCTTCTTTTCGATGTCGATGTTGAACTTCGCGACGTTCGGCGAGGCCTTCACCCACGCGGCGCAGAAGTCGCTGGGCATCTTCATCACGAACAGACAGCTGCACGACATGCGCGCCGCGTTCCCCACCGCGAGCTCGACGTCGTTGTTGTCATACGTCTGGGGGTCCGTCTCACGGCTCGCACAGCCCGCGGCGAACAACACCATCACCAGCAGCGCGCGCTTCACTTCGCCACCGCCAGCGCGAGGGGAATCAGCTGGGCCAGCGAGATGCCGCTGTCACGGTCGTCACCCGTGCGAACAATGACCACGTCTGCGCTGGGCACCACCACCACGTACTGGCCCCAGTGGCCGATGGCCGAGTACGCATCGTCCGGGGCGTCCTTCCACGGCTTTTCCTTCGCCGGCCCCGCCGCCTTGTTCAGCCACCACATCCACCCGCTGGGCGTCTTCTCGTTCTCGCCCGCCGTCATGATGAAAGGCGTCGACGGCGTCGTCGAGCTCGCCACCCAGCCTTCGGGCAACACGCGCTTCCCATTCCAACAACCGTCGCGCAGGTAGAGGTAGCCGAAGCGCGCGTAGTCGCGCGGCGTGGCGAACACGTGGCTGCCACCCATCGGCGTGCCCAGCTTGTCTTCCTCGAGGTACACGCCGCGCATCCCGAGCACGTCGAAGAGCCCCGACCAAGCCCAGTCGGCCGCGCCGTACTTCTTCGCGAGCGCCGCCTTTGCCACCGCCGCCAGCACCGTCGCCTCGGCCGTCGAGTACCGCCACTTCGTCCCCGGCTCGGCGAATGACCTGTGCCTGGTGATGAAGCTGAGCATGTCGCGGTGGCCTTCCCCGAACAGCATCGCGATGACGCTCGACACCTGGTACGTCGAGTTCTCGTACTCCTCCTGCCAGTCGATGCCCGAGCTGAACTGAATCAGCTGGTGCACGGTGATTTTGCAGGTCGCGTCGCTCTGGTTGGGCAGGTACTCGCAAATCGAGTCTTCGAGCTTCAGCAGGCCCTGCTGCGCGGCGACCCCTGTCAGCGCGCTGCTCACCGACTTCGCCACCGACCACGAGAGGTGCGGCTTGAACTCGTCCCACCCGCGCGCGTACTTCTCGTAGATGATTTCGCCGCCCTTGATGATGACCATGCCGTCGGTGCGAATGCCCTTCCGTTCGTCGTCGGTGCCGGTGAGCGTGAACGCGTACTCCTCGAGCGCGGCAATCTCTGCCTTCTTTGCGCCTTCAGTCTGCTTCGTCTTCGACGGCCAGCTGTAGCCTAAGAAAGCGGCCGGCACGCACTCGGCGGCCAGTGCTCCCAGCGGACTCAAAGCGGCCAGCAACACCACGCTTCGGAAGGTCATCCTTGATGACTTGGCCCAGGTGCTGACCGGCGCGCAAGGTGTAACCGTGAAGGAAGCGGGGGCGTACTTCGGGCACATGCTCCGAAAGCTCGCCGCCCTCCGGCAAGCGCTGCTCCTGAAGGTTGAGAAGCTCGCTTGGTTGGCGCCGTTGATCATCAGAATCAGCGTCGGCATCGCCTTCGCCATCACCGGGTGGGGGAAGCTTCAGAACCTGCCCCGCATCATCGAGTTCTTCCGCGGGCTCGGCATCCCGGCCCCCGAGCTTCAGGCACCTTTCGTCGCGGGGCTCGAGTTCTTCGGTGGCCTCGCGTTGATTGTCGGCCTCGGCGCGCGGCTCTTCTCGATTCCGCTGATGGGCACGATGGTGGTCGCCATCCTCACCGCCAACCTCGACAAAATCGAAGCGTGGACGGACCTGTTCGACCTCATCGAGTGGCACTACTTCGTCTTCTTCTTCGTCATCGCCCTGCTCGGACCAGGGCCCGTGTCGGTGGACGCCTTCGTGGCGAAGAAGCTCGCCGCCGCCGCTATTCCGCCGGCGCTTCCTCTTCCACCCCGGTGAACTCCCAGTTCCACGGAGCGTTGGTGCCTGGCTTCAGCACCACCTCTTCTTCGTGGGCGTCGCCTTTGTAGACGACGCGGAAGATGTGCTTGCCCGCCGGCAGCTTCAGGTTCAGCGGCTTCTCACCCGTGCCCTTCTTCTTTCCGTCGACGAACAACACACACGCCGAAGGCTTCAGCCCCACGACGACCGTGGCCGGAGCGGCGTGCAGCAGCAGCGATGCAGTCAGTGCGAGAAACATGTCGGCACTTTAGCCTAGAGCTTCACCGAATAGACGAAGCTCGCTTTGGGCGCGCGCAGCCAACGCTCGGTGATGGTCCCCCGCATCTTCTCCCAGTCGTCCTTCGCGTCGACGAAGTCGGCAATCAGCTTCTCGGCGGCAGCCTTGTCACCGCGCGACTTCGCTCCGAGCACCTGCTTCTCGAGGTCCGCGGTCGCCGTCTTGAACTTCTTCTGGTCGACCTCCATGCAGCCGACGTCGGTGCCGTTCGCTGCCTTCTCGGTCGCCTTCCACGTCAGCGCGCCTGCCTTGCGAAGGAAGCCCTGCTGAATCGACGCCAGCTGGCTGTAGTTCTTCGGCTTGCCGTCGGCTGAGTACATGCCGCGCGAGATGTGCCCGAAGCCCCACGCCATGTCCCGCACGTGCGACTTCTCGGCTTCGTCGACGGTGATGATTTTCTTCTCGGCCAGGAAGTCGGCCATGAACATCGCCGAGGTCTGCGCCTTGAGCTCTTCCATCGTCGCGGCGAGAGGCCCGCCGAAGATTTCGTCGTCCTTCTTCCCGTTCACCACGTGGTCGCCCGACGGCCCCATCTTGTGCGCCGCCTCGTGAAGCACGGTGCTCATGATGCCGCCCTTCGCCGACAGGTCGGCCTTCGCGAAGGTCGCCTGACAAAACACCGAGGCCATCTGGTCTTTGAGCGCGTTGAGGCTGTCGGCGTCCGTGTAGAGGTTCGTCATCGCCACGGTGCGGCCCCCCTTCTCGGCGACCGGGCCCCAGTTCGGCAGCGACTGGCCGATGGTCGCGCCGTGCGGGTTGCGCTGGTCTGCCGCGTTCAGCACCACGTCGATGAAGTCCGGCAGCTTGTTCTTGCTGACATCGCGCGCCACGTACGGAGCGCCCGCCGCCGTCGCCAGCGCCTTCTCGAGGTCCGCCTTCACCGGGTCGAGCTTCTTCTGCCACTCGAGGCTGTCCTTGTTGATGCGCGCGAACTGCATCGCGAAGCCCGCCTTCCACGCGCACGGCTCGAAATAGACTTCGTCGGGGGCCACGCGCAGGTAGTACTTCGAGTTCTCCGCGCCCATCGCCGCCCACGCCTCGTTCGCCGGCTCCCAGTCGTTGGTGCGGAAGGCCTTCGCCGCCGCAGTCAGGTAGGCGCGGAAAGCGACCTCAGTCGACTCGAGCCCCTTCGCGGCGCCGTCGAGCTCGGTCGCAATCGCCTCCATCTCTTTCTTGTAGGCGACCGCGTACGGCACCGCCTTGAAGGTGCCCTTCTTGTCCTTCGCGACAATCGAGAAGTGGTCCATCAGGTCCTTGCCGTTCGGCTGCTTCTCGAGCGCGGCGCAGAACTCTTTGTCGGCCTGCAGGTCGGCCGGGTAGAGGCCCGACAGCCGCGCAGGCTTCTTCGGCAGCGCGCTGCAGGCCGCGTCATTCTCGGTCTTCGGCGCGGCGCAGAAGGGGCTCTGGTTGCGGAAGAAGACGGCGCGCGAGAAGTCGTCGCCCTTCGGCAGCTTCAAGAGCAACGCGTCGACGCCCGTCTGCTGCGCGTAGATTTTTTCGATCAGCACCGCGACCTTCTGCATCCGTTCGACCAGAGAACGGTCGGCCTCCTGGAACTCGTTCTCCACCAGTGTCGGCCGGCCCTGCGAGAGCTCGAGCAGCATCAGCTCGCAGCGCTTCTGCTCGTCGCCCTTCTTCGTGGCGCAGCTGGATGCCGCGACGAGCGTCGCGAACGCGGCGGCGAACTTCTTGGTGAAGGCGCCCTTGTCGACCCATTCGGAGCGCTTCGTCGCCACGTCCGTCCACAAGACCGCGAGCTCGTCGGGATCCAGCGTCTTGTCGTCGTTCGCGTCCGTGCGCCAGAACAGCGGCAGGTGGTGCTCGATCGCCCGGGTGTTGAACTCGAGGCGCGCGACGGCGTCGTACTTCGCAAGGCCCACAGGGGCAGCTGCAACCATCAACGAGAGCAGGGTGAAGTTCATGGACGCTGGGCTACCACGCCCGGCGAATACGGAAGAGTTGCAATAACAGAACGACCGTTCTATTTATGGCGTGCGAATGGGGCGCCCCAGAAAATCTGAAGCCCGCGACACGCGCGCCGAGATTCTCGACGCAGCGCTGAACCTGTTCGCGGTCTCCGGGTATTTCGGCACCTCGATGCGGCAGATCGCGCGCGCCGTCGGCGTCCGAGAGAGCGCGCTGTACCACCACTTTCCCTCGAAGCAGTCGATTCTGGCCGAGCTGATGGGTGAGCTCGGGCCCGCGCGCGCACAGCAGCTGGCTGCCGTCGACGTGCCGATGCTCGTGCGGCAGCTGGGCGTCGAAGCCTTGCTTCGCACCCTGGTCGACCGCATCACTGTCGAATGGCTCGACCCGAGGGAACAGAAGTTCTTCCGGCTGCTGATGTCCGAAGGCCCGCGGCTCAGTGAAGAAGGGCTCTTCGACGCCCGCGCCTACATCGATCGCGCCCGTGCGCAGATTGCGCGGCTCTTCACCGAGCTCGTTCGGGTGAAGGCCATTCGCAGGGTCGACCCCTCAGCGGCCACCATCGCTTTCATGGGCCCGATGGTGGGGCTGCGGTTGATGCACCTCGCCCTGCCCGGCGGCCCGCCCGACCTGAAGGCGATGAAGAAGGACGTCAACGCCCACCTTCAGTACTTCATCGATGGCATCACATAACTTAACGAACGTTCACCTGTTTTCGGGCTAGTCCGCCGACCTTCCCATGGCCCTTCTCAAGCTCGCGTCCCGCAACCTGCTTCGTAACCGGCGGCGCACGGCAATCACCCTCGCGGCGATGATTATCGGCGTCGGGGTGATGGTCGTGCTCCGCGGCTTCATCAACGGCCAGCAGAAGGT